>OBUQ01000094.1_pt1 | contig 126794 bp, 93 predicted proteins | sample 1494951 | NCBI WGS metagenome assembly OBUQ01 (sample SAMEA2579938, study PRJEB22360) | human gut metagenome | biome: human gut; feature: human-associated habitat; material: faeces | place: Denmark | collected 2008/2010
CAGTACAACATACCCCCACGGGCCGTCTCCCAGGTGGCTGCCCCAGCCGTAGTCGCCGGCTGCGATGGTGGTGTACGTGTCGTCGATGAGCACGGCCTTGATTCGGGTGGAGCCGAATTCGATGCCCAGACTCGTCTTGCCAGCGCGGATTTTCTCGGCGGTCAGCGCGATGCGATCGTCAAGTCCCTGCTCTTGCGCCATAGTTTCAAACTCCTTGCATCCGAGCGCCTCACAACCACATTGTCGACGGAATGTTAGCGCTCACTGTTAACGCTCACTATTCTAAACAGAAAGTGACGACTATACAAGTTCGACGTGTCACGCAATCGTCAACGTACTACCGGCAGATCGTCAGCCGATTTTCTTGATATACCGGCATTGCGAAATCCGGCAATCGCAGCACATGCGGCAAAAAGAGGTACGAGAATCACAAGAAATACAAAAATCGCAGGAAATATTCAGCGACGGCTGGCGGTGCCCAAAGAAGTGCGGCCGATCACCTTCGCGGGAATCAGGCCGACGCCATGCTGCGACGAGGCGAACGAATTCTCATCGCCCTCCCCCAGCAAAAACAGCGTCTCACGCATGGCGGCAATGCCAAGCTGTTCAAAATCCGGGCGAACCGTGGTCAGCGGCGGGTACATGTTGTCCATGGCGGGCATGTCGTCGAAGCCGACCAAGCTCACATCCTGCGGAATGCGCATGCCATGCTCATGCAGCGCACGAGCCACGCCAACAGCCTGGCTGTCGTTCGCACACACCATGCATGTCGGCAGATTTCCGCCGGTTCGACCGATGTTTTCGAGAATATGGTTCATCTTGCCGTACGCTTCGGTCGATTCCCAGGTTTCGCATTGCACGGTGACGGAACTCACCGCATTGGCCGCGCACAGCTTATTCCACGCCATCAAACGCGTGGCGGCGTCACGCCATTCCTTCGGACCTGCGAAATAAAGCACGGAACGATGCCCATGCTCGGCCACCAAATGCATCACGTCGGCCATGGCCGACCATTGGTCCACTCCCACTACGGATACTCGGCGACGGTCGGCCGGTTTCATCAAGCGCAAACCATCCTGCACGCTGATGCTGCCGTGCGTGGAGGTGACGATGACGCGCGGCTGCGTGATCTGCGCACGGCAGGCGGCGGAAAACATAACATCCGTCGGCGTGAGGAAAATGAACGCGTCCACGTTCATCTCATCGAACGTTGAGCACAATTCGTCGAATTCCGTCTGCGAGCAGAGCGCCTCGTGCACCATGCTCACCGACATGAACAGGCCATGCTGCCTCGCCATCGCCTCAATCGAGGAAATCGCGGAAATCGGACCATAAAAGCGTTGCCCGCCCGCAACCAAGCCGATGGTGCGGGAGCGATGCGAAGCGAGGGCACGCGCGGAATTGCTGGGACGGTATCCAAGCGCGTCGATGGCTTTCTGCACTTTTTCGCGGGTGGCATCAGACACATCGGGGGAATGATTGATGACGCGCGACACCGTTTGATGGCTGACACCAGCCATTTTCGCCACTTCGAACATCGAGGGGCGTTTGTTTGCCGCATTGCGCTTGCCTGCCATGCTCCGTCGCCTTCCGCACACTACCGTTGTTACTTTCGACTATTCTACACGCAACTTCGGTTAGCGCTAACAGAGGCTATTTTGCAGCCATTTGAGCGAGTCGTGCGGCGAAATTCGGCCAGTCGGTACGCATGGCGGTCAACAGTTTACGATTGGGGACTTCCTCAATCGGCACCCATTCGATTTCCATGCTTTCGTCGTCGTTGGCCTTCGGCTCCACGCGGTGCCCCGGCTTTTCGAAAGCGAACACGGTGGTGTAGGCCCACGGGCCGTGGTCCTCGCAATACGAGCCGACCACGTCGATATCTTCCGGCGTGATGTTGGCTTCCTCGTACGATTCGCGCAACGCGCCCTCAATCGGGCTTTCACCGTCGGCGGTGGCACCTCCTGGAATGCCCCATGTACCACCTTCCGCGCTCCACACCGCGCGATGCTGCATGACAACGTGCGTCACTTCGCCGGTCTGTTCGCTTCGGCGGGCCAGCAGCACGCCGGACGCGCCATTGGTGCCCCAATGCTTGCGGCCGCAATCGCAATCAATCCAACCATCACCCGGCTGATGCACGTTTTCCTTGGGAGGAAGCGGTTTTGCGGCACCGGTTCGCGAATCGTGTTCAACGTTCGGTTCTTGATCGGCTCGCGTCACATTCCACAGATCGGTCCATTCCACGCCAAGCTCGGCGGCCAAACGGCGCGCCAGCGGAAGACTCAAGCCGATAATGCCGTGCGGATCGCCTTCGATGGAGTCGATGAACGCTCCACCGAAGCCCTCAAGCGTGAAGGAACCAGCCACTTCCAGCGGTTCTCCGGTGGCAATGTACCGTTCGATATCGGTGTCGGAATACTCGCAGAAATGCAGCGTGGCCCTGCTCGCGCCTCGCGCGATATGCCCGGTGGCGAAGTCGATCAGGCAATGGCCCGTCCACAATTCACCGGTGGCACCACGCATGGCACGCAGTCGTTCCCGAGCCACCTCAGCGCTATGCGGCTTGCCGTAACATTCGCCGTCAAGCAGGAACATGGAATCGCAGCCAAGAATCAGCGGACCGACTTTCGCACGGGTCAGGCTCGGCTTGCCATCAACGAAATCAGCAATCGATTCGGTGATCGTAGGAATGGTGACTCCCGAAAAATCGCGGGTCTTCATATCGGAAGCAGACTGCACTTCGTCCGCACGCAACGTAACACGATGATGTTCTAAAGATGCGGAATCTCCAGTATTTTCAGCATTATCCGAATGTTCGGAAGATTCGGCAACGGCTTTCAGCGGAAATCCGACCACACGATCGCCGTGCGCCGCCGCAGCGGTGGCGGCAACGTTCCGATACGCCTGATGTACGGCTTCGGCTTTGGCCGTAGCGAGAATCATCACCCGCTGTTCCACGCTCAGATCGCTTACGGCAACGCCCATGGCGGCCGCCTCACGTTCGAGCGCCGCCGGCTCGTCCACGTTCGATACGCGAATCGTGGGGCAAATGCCCGCCGAGAAAAGCACGTCACGACGAGGCTTGGATTTGGAAGCGAGAATCAGCGGAATGGAGTTGTTCATGCGCGTTCCACCTGCACACCCTTGGTGTCGACGCCCAAATGCAGCACACGCCAATGACCGGAAGCGAGCTCTTCGGAAGCAAGCTGTTCCAGCTGTTCGTGGGCGTCGCCATGATGCAGCACAAGCACGCATGGGCCGGCGCCGGAAACCATGGAAGCGAAACCATGGGAACGCAGCTTTTCGATCAGCGTCCACGACGGTTCCATCAAAGGAGCGCGATACGGCTGATGCAGACGATCCTGCGTGGCGGCGAACAGCAACGCGTTGACGTCCTGACGCTGACCAGTCGCCAGCATCGCAGGATTCATGGCGGCCGGCAGCAGGCTCACGCGAGACACATTGTGCACGGCATCCTTGAACGCCAGCTGGCCCGGCAGCGCCTGGCGTGCCTTTTCGGTGGACAGCTCATAATCCGGCACGAACACGGCGGCGGTCAGATCGTCGGCAACGCGATAGTTGATGGTATGGAAGCCCTTATGCAGCGGCTCGCCGCCCGGAATCGGCACGGAACCGACACCTTCGGGGGTCTCCATGTCCCAAGACATGGTGAGCCCGCCGTACACGGCCGGAGCCACGTTGTCCGGATGGCCTTCGATGGCCGCAGCAAGCTCAAACACGGCATCACGGTTGAGTTCGTCATCCTGCGCGAAGGCGGCCGCGGCTGCGATGCCCGCCACAATGGCCTCTGCGGAAGAGCCCATGCCTCGTGCCTGAGGAATGTTGTTGTGAGCCTGAAGAATGAAGCCCACACGGCCCAGACCAAAGGTCTGGCATGCGCGACGGAACGTGGAAACCACCAAGTGGGTTTCGTCACGCGGGAGAGTATCGGCGCCTTCGCCTTCGATCATCACCTGAGCCGCAGTGTTCACCGGATCGGCGCTCAGCGTGAATTCAAGTTCGTCGTGGTAGTCCAGAGCAAGTCCGACCGTATCAAAGCCAGAGCCAAGATTGGCACTGGTAGCCGGAACACGCACACGCACTTTACGAGTAACTGGAGTCATATCTCGTCGTCCTTCGTCACATCTTCTTTACAAGTCAAGCACCGTATACCCGAAAGGGTACAAGAGTCAAATTCAAGCCCATAATCAACAGACAATTTAGTAGACAATCGGCACGCAATTGCCCAACGCAGCAGCCGGAATATGAACGAAAAGACGGCCGCCCAATCGCAACGATTTGAGCAGCCGTCTCATGACTGTTAGTTGAGCACGCGGAGGATGGAAGGCTCGCCAACCACGCAGTCGAGTGCGCACACGTCTTTCACGGTTTCACGCAGGGTAAGCTCGTCGGTCATGTGCGTGACAAGGCGCAGCTGCTGCAGTTCGCCGTCATAGCCCGGATCCTTCAGCGTGGGCTTGAGATCCTGGTTCACACCATTGATAGACACGCCATGCTCGGCGAACTTGGCCGCGATGGCCGCAAGCACGCCCGGATTGTCGTGAATCACGAAACGCACCGCGAACTCGGCCCTGGAAGCCTCGATCGGAGCCTTCTTCAAATCCTTATACAGCGGAATGGTCGGGCCAGTGCATCCCTGTGCGATGTGACGCGCCTCGGTCACCACATCGCCGACCACTGCAGAAGCGGTCGGAGCGCCGCCAGCGCCACGACCATAGAACATCAGATCGTCGGCCGCTTCGGCCTTCACAAACACCGCGTTAAAGGAACCATGCACGGAAGCCAGCGGATGCTCGTTGGAAATCAGCGCCGGATACACGCGGGCAGACACACCGGCCTCGCCATTCTCCACCACGGCCAGCAGCTTGATGACCTTGTTTTCGGCGGTTGCGGCAGCAATATCGTCGGCGGTGATCTTGGTGATGCCCTCAACAGACACATCGTCGATGGTCACGTTGGTGTGGAAGCCGAGCGTGGCCATAATGGCCGCCTTGTTGGCCGCATCGTAGCCTTCGATGTCCCCGGTCGGATCCGCTTCGGCGTATCCCTTGGCCTGAGCGTCCTTCAGCACGTCGTCGAAATCAAGACCCTTGGTGGTCATTTCGTCGAGAATGTAGTTCGTGGTGCCGTTGACGATGCCGAGCATGCTCGTCACCTTGTCTCCGACGAGGGATTCACGCAGTGGCTTGAGGAACGGAATAGCACCGCCCACGGAAGCCTCGAAGTAGATATCGACGCCCTTGGCTTCGGCGGCGGCATAGATTTCTGGACCATACTTGGCCAACAGCGCCTTATTGGCGGTAACCACGGAAGCGCCGGATTCGATGGCCGCAAGCACGAACTTGCGGGCCACGCCGGTTCCGCCAATCAATTCGACCACAATGTCGGCATTGGTGGCCACGCTCATGGTGTCGGTGGTCACCACGGACTTGTCGATCCACGGGAACGGGTCGGTTTCCGACGGATCAAGGCAGGCGACGCCGGTCAGTTCGATCGGTCGTCCGATGCGTGCGGCAAGCTCATCCTTCTGCTCCACCAGCAGGCGTGCGGTCTGAGAGCCGACCGTGCCCGCGCCCAACAATCCAACGCGAATCGGCGCAACATCTTCCTGTGCCAAGGCATCCTCCCTTGAATGTGAAGTATTGGAGTAACCCTGCCTATTGTACGGTCCCGATATGACGTAAGACCGCGAAATCATACGAAAATGGACGGTTTCCGAGCTTTGCCCCGAAAACCGTCCATGCTGCATCCATGCTGCGTCCGCAATTTGAGACGAATCGCCATGAACAATACGAAACACGAGCGAAACGCCACGAATCGCTATTCGCTCACGTCCCAATCGAGCAGATCGTCGACCGTCTGACGGCGAATCATCAAATGCGCATCTTGCTCGGATACGGCAACAACCGCAGGAATCAGCGCCTGATTGTAGTTGCTGGCCATTGTGCGACCGTATGCACCCGTAACAGGCACCGCAAGCACGTCGCCGCGCTGAATGTCGGCAGGAAGACGCACCTCGTTGACGATGATATCGCCCGATTCGCAATGCATGCCGACCACACGGCACAGCTTGGTTTCGCTGGAACCCTCACGATTGGCGATTTTCGCAGTGTAATCCGATCCGTACAATGCCGGACGAATATTGTCGCTCATACCGCCGTCGACAGACACGTACACGCGTTCCGTAACCGGATTTCCAGCCTTGTCTTTCGCGGTTCCGGCAAGCTGCACCGGCTTGACCGTACCCACGCGATACAAGGTGACGCCGGTCGGGGCGACCGTCCAACGGCCCGGTTCGAACGAAATGACCGGAGCGGGCATGCCGAGCGCACGGTTCACGGTGGTGACCGCATCGGCAAGGCGGGCAAGTTCCGTATCGAGATCCATCGAATCCTCGCCATCGGTGTAGGCCACGGAATATCCGCCGCCCAAGTCAACCTCCGGCAGTGTGTATGCGTCGGTGGCGTAGAAGGTCTTGCGCAGCAGCATCATGCGCTTCGCGGCCTGGATAAAGGCGTCCGCATCGTGAATGTTCGATCCGATATGCGAATGCACGCCGACCAGTTCGAGCACATCCTGATGGCGGTAGATCTCCTTCAATACGGCGAGCGCGGGGCCATCAGCCACCATGGTCATGGCTTCGGCGAGTTTGCGGTCGCCTTCGGAAACCTTCTCGTGGCTCATGTCATACGGGTATTTGATGTCGTACTGCAGTTGGCGTTCTGCGCTTTCGCCCGGAGTGGCTTCGCTTTCGCCTAGGCGTGCGTTCGAACCTGCGGGGGTCACGTCGGTCAGATCGTCAAGCACGTTCAGCTTGCTCGCATCGGCACCGGCCGGCAGCAAGGCAACGCCGAACTTCTGGTCCTCATGCGCGGTAGACACGAACTCGTGACCGCCCGCATGAATGCCGGACGTAACACGCAACATCACGCGAGCGCGCTTGCCGAGACGCTTGGCGATTTCGGCGATACGGGCCGGCTCGTTCGGCTCGTCCACCACGATTTTGGCGAAGCCTTCGGTAATGGCGAGTTCGATTTCCGCATCGGACTTGTTGTTGCCGTGCAGCACGAGTCGTCTTCCGGGAACGCCTGCGGCAAGCGCGATACGCATCTCGCCCATGGTGCAGGTGTCGATCAGCATGCCGGATTCGGTGACGATGCGGCAGATTTCCTTGGAAAGCAGTGCTTTCCCGGCGAAACTGACGTGGGTTACGGTGTTGTTGAACGCATTTGCCGCGGACTTGACGAATTTAGTGGCACGGGCTCGCACGTCATCGGTGTCGATGACGTAGAGCGGCGAACCGAATTCGTTCAGTAGGCTTTCGGCAGTGCGGCCATGGAACGTGATTTCACCTTGCTCGTTCACGTCGGAGCCGGCCGGCCAGATGGGGGTGACTGCCATGGCGATCACATCCGGTCTGGGGCTGCGACGCCAAGCAGGTCAAGGCCTTCGGCGATAACCGTCTTGACTGCGTCATTGAGCTTCAAACGTGCAGCCGCACGAGCCGGTTCCGGAGCCTTGGCAATGCGCAGAGCTTCGGCCTGTTCGCCGCGAGCTTCCGGATCGGTGAGTTCCATAGGCACCACGCGTTCCACGTTGTACCACTTGTGGTAGGTGGCTGCAAGATCTTCCAAGTAGTGGGCCACACGATGCGGGGCGCGCAGGTCGCCGGCTTCGCGCAGCAGGGCCGGCCACTGGGCGAGCGCGGCAAGCACTTCGCCGTCGGCGGCGGTGTCGAGCAGACTCACGTCGGCACCCTCGTAGGTGATGTTTGCGGCGGCTGCGTTGCGGTCCACATTGCAGGAGCGGGCGTGCGCGTACTGCACGTAGTACACCGGATTCTCGTTGGAATGCGAAGCGAGCAGGTTCAGGTCGATATCGACCGGGGAATTGTAGTCGGTGCGTGCCAACGAATAACGAGAAGCATCCACGCCGATAGCGTCGGTCAGATCGTCGATGGTCACCACATTGCCGGCGCGCTTCGACATGCGCACTGCCTTGCCGTCCTTCAGCACATTGACGAGCTGGCCGATAAGAATCTGCATGTTTTCGCCAGGTTCGTCGCCGAATGCGGCGCACATGGCCATCATGCGGCCGATATAGCCGTGATGGTCGGCACCCAGCATGTAAATGGCGATGTCCGCCGGATCGTTGTCACGATGGCGCTTGTTGCGATAGTAAGCAATATCAGCTGCGAAATACGCGTAGTTGCCGTCGGACTTGATGATCACACGATCCTTGTCGTCACCATGCTTGGTGGATTCGAACCAGGTTGCGCCATCCTTTTCGTAAATGTCGCCGCGTTCACGCAGATCGGCGATCGCCTTGTCGACTTCGCCATCGGAATACAGGCTGTTCTCATGGAACCACACGTCGAAGTTCACACGGAAATCCTTCATGGATTTGCGGATTTCGTCGAACATCATCGGCACTGCACGCTTGCGGAATTCCTCACGCTGTTCGGAATCGCCCTCACCCAACGGATTGCCATCGTTGTCAACGCCACCGTCGACGCGCGGCAGGTCGAGAATCGCAATGCCGTCGGCATTGGCCTCATCGATGACGCGACGCGCGATCTCATCGATATAAGCACCCTTATAGCCGTCGATCGGGGTTTCCTCACCGTGGGCGGCCGCGACCAGCGACTTGGCGAAGCGGTTGATCTGCTCGCCGTGATCGTTGAAATAGTATTCGCGCACCACCTTGGCACCGTTCGCCTCAAGCACGCGGGCCATGGAATCTCCGACCGCGGCCCAACGGGTGCCGCCGATATGGATTGGACCGGTCGGATTGGCGGACACGAATTCAAGATTCAGGGTCTTGCCGGAAAGATGGTCGTTCTTACCGTAGTTCGCTCCCTCGCCAAGCACAGTGTCAACCACGGCTGCGGCGGACGCGGAATCAAGCACAATGTTGATGAAGCCGGGGCCGGCCACTTCCACGGACTTGATGCCATCGGCATTGGCGAGTTCCGCAGCGAACAGTTCGGCGAAATCGTGAGGCTTCATGCCGGCCTTCTTAGCCAGCTGCATGGCCGCGTTCGACGCCCAATCGCCGTGCGCACGGTCCTTCGGACGCATGACGGCGAATTTGGCCTGCGGAGGGATGAGATCGGTGGTCAGGGTGCCTGCCTTGCCTTCGTTCACAAGGTTGTTGGCAATATTGAAAATCAGTTCACTAAGCGCTTCTGGACTCATTCCTCCAAGTCTACCGATTATGCAGACAGAATCAGCCTTGCGTATCGCCCCGCGTATCATCCTGCAGTTCGCCATGCTTTCTGCGCCAAGCCACCGAAGCGTAATAGCCGATATAGCAGATCGCAACGAACGGAATCATATACAGCAATGTGGAGCGCTGCGACGGATCGCAAATCACCAAAACCAATGCGCCAATGCACATCACAATCGCAGCGATCGGCACGAACGGAAAACCGGGGGCACGATACTTCAAATCGTCAACCGAATGGCCTTGAGCAAGCCACTGCTTGCGGAAACGCAAGTGGCAGACGGAAACCGACGCCCACACCACCAGCGTGGCCAAGCCGGAAACCGCAACCAACGCCAAATACACCGTCGAGGCGGCAACCACGGAAGACAGCAACGCCAACAGCGATCCGGCCATACTGAAGAGCACCGCGAACACGGGCACACCATGGAAATTCGTCTTGCCGAGCGCGCGCGGAATCATACCCTCCTGCGCAAGCGACCAAACCATACGCGAGCACACATACAAGCCGGAATTCGCAGCGGACAGCACCGCCGTCAACACCACGAAATTCATCACATCGCCGGCAAACGGCATGCCGATCGACTGGAACACGAGCACAAACGGACTCGTGTCGACACCCGACTGATGCCACGGAATCAGCGCGGACATCACCGCGATCGAGCCGATGAAGAAAATCGCAAGACGCAACACCGTGGTATGCACGGCCTTCGGAATCGCCTGCGCCGGATCCTTCGTCTCCCCCGCCGCAACGCCAACGACCTCAGTGCCCGAAAACGCGAACACCACCGTCAGCAGCGTCGAAAAAATCGGCAGCACACCATTCGGGAGCCAGCCATCATTATAGAAATTCTCAAACAGCGGAGCATGATCGTAGCCGGCAATTGGAATCGCACCAAACATGGCAAGCAAGCCGACCACAATGAACGCGATAATTGCAAACACCTTAATGGATGCGAACCAGAATTCCGATTCGCCATACAGCCTCACCGACAGAATATTGAGCATGAACACCACCGCAATGAAGGCGGCGGACCAAATCCACGCGGGCGAATCAGGAAACCAACGTTGCATCAGCAGACCGGCTGCCGTGAATTCCGAAGCGAGCGCCACCGCCCAATTCAGCCAATACAGCACGGCGATGGTGAACGCGGTGCCGGGGCCGATGAAACGCTTCGCATACAGGTGGAAGCTGCCCGCATACGGCATGGCCACCGATAGTTCGCCGAGGCTGAGCATCACGAAATACACAAGCATGGATCCGATGCCATACGCGATGATCGCGCCAAGAGGGCCGGCTTGGTGAATCGTGTAGCCGGAGCTGAGGAACAAGCCCGTACCGATCACGCCACCCAGCGAAATCATGGTCAGATGGCGGGTTTCCATCTTGCGTTCAAGACCGCCCTGCTCGGCTTCAGCGGATTCAGCGGCGTCAGTGCCTGCAGTGGATGCGTTGACTTGCGATTCGGCCATGCGCGACTGCTCCTTCATATTTGGATGGGCGCGTTCTTGCGTTTGCATGCGTTTGCACAATACCCAAACGCATTACTATACGGAAATCGATGAAATCATGTTGCCTGCTGTTCACTTTTAGCGGCAATCCTGAGGTTGCATAAACAAAACAGGCTCGCATGCAGCGTAAGAAACCGCATACGAGCCTAAAAAAGGATTTTCTGGAGATTTGCAATCAGCGCACTGAAATCAGAGCACAGCGATGGCGTCGATCTCAACGAGAGCGCCCTTCGGAATGTTGTTGCCGCCGAACGCGACGCGGGCCGGCTTCACGGAGCCGATGAAGGTCTGCGCATACACGTCGTCGATCTCGTGGAAGTCTTCGACGTTCTTCATGTAGATGGTGGCGCGGCAGACGTGTTCGATGCCGGTGCCTGCTGCGTCAAGAATATGCTTGATGTTCTTCAGTGCCTGGGCTGCCTGCTCGCCGGCGGTTTCGCCAGCCAGTTCGCCGGTGGCCGGGTCGATGCCCAGCTGGCCGGAGACGAACACGAAACCGTTGGCCTTCACGGCCTGGCTGTAAGCGCCCAGCGCCGCCGGGGCTTCAGAAGTCGCAACCGCTTCCATCTTCTCGCTCATAATGTTTCTCCTTTGAAGAATGTGTTATGCATGTTGCTTGCGTTCAGGCCGCGGCAAACCACGACAACGCAATCTCAAGCAATCACTGTACCCATGGAATCGACGCGCATTGTCCCATATTCCAAATACCGGCTCCGCGCCCCGGCTCTTCACTTGTCTTTGTGGTGGGCTTGATGGGGATCGAACCCACGACCTTCTGTTCCGGAGACAGACGCTCTATCCACTGAGCTACAAACCCGTGCGTCAACCTACTTTACACTGCCTTGAGATGAAAGCGACACTTTTTACGGAAAAACGATCTTCGAATCTCGGATCATTATTGCAAAAACATAGCTACGGCAGGTCTTTCGACAGCACACCCAACCCTAGAGGGGAAATAACGGGCATAGAACGGGGAAGGAACGAGAGATAGCGTGCGCCACAACGAAATTTGTAGCAACATAACACCATTTGAAGCGTCTTTTCCACTAGACTGAGAATATGGTTGAGGATTCAGGCAAAAATATAGGCGATTTTGAATACACGCGCCGTTTTTTCTGCCGTGCCCTGCCGACGCAGTTGGATGATAACGACAGTCCGACGCTGATCATACAAAGTTATTACGTGCATCAGGATAATTACGCGCTGCGCGTGCGATTGAAAACAAAGTCCGTTCGCATCGCCATGACTCCGGACCTCGACCCGCTGGCCATACTCGAAAAGTATCGCGACGAATTTCGGCTTGGATCAGTCACCGTGAAAGGGCCGTCCGTGGGAGGCACGCGATATGAGGCGAGCCGCGATTTGGATTCGCGCATCGCAGGGGAGCTCATCAAACGCGGCGGACACGTGACCATCAAAAACCGTTTCACCGACTGGATCGATGAGGACGGCTGGAACATCGACGTGTTCGGAGGCACCAACGCTCCCCTGATCATTGCGGAAGCGGAACGCATCGGGCCGGTCACCAATCTGGTGATCCCGAAATTCTGCACCACCGAAATCACCGACCAATCGCGGTTCAGCAATGAAGGGCTTGCAGCGAATCCATATTCACGGTGGAAATCCGAATTCGAAGACGAACTGGAAGCAGACGGACCGCAATTCCTCGACTATTTCGGCACCAATCGGATGGAATAAGTTTTTTTAAAAAAACAACCGTAGGCCGTAAAGAACGATGTAGTTGTGCAGCCTACGGTTGAGCGGTACCTAAAACGGTACCTAAGTCAATAAACGAATCAGTACATGAGCGTGGCGAGGCGACGGCGGGCACGCTTCAAACGCTCGTCGGTCGGCTCAGGAATCGTGAAATATTCCAGCAGACGCTTGCGCACCGGTTCAATATCGGCCTTATGGCCGGCCGCAACGAAATCCAGCAAACGATCGAACGCATCCTGAATCTGACCGCCAATCATATCAATGTCGGCGACGGCAAGCTGCGCTTCAACATCATCGGGATTGTCGGCAGCGGCGGCACGCACCTCACGCACGTTCGCATTGGCGGAACGGGCCAACAGCAACGCCTTCGCACGCTCGCAGGCGGCACGCGCATCGTTCGGATCGGCTTCAAGCACCTTCTCGTACGCGGCTGCGGCACCAGCGTAATCGTCCTGCTGTGCCAGCATATACGCCTCCTGATGCTCCGGAGGCACCTGCTCCTGGGCGCTGGCCGCCGAAGCGGAATTCGCCGCATCGGAATCAGGATCGCCCGAATACGGCGCGGAACCGGTCACACCGGCCTGCTGCGCGGCTGCAACCAGATTCGGAATCACCGTATCCACGATCTGCTGCATTTCCTCGGCAGACGGCAAGCCCTGCAGAATCGGCATCGGGCGGCCGTTGATCAACGCGAACAACGCGGGCGCACCCTGCACCTGGAACGCCTGCGCGATCGACGGGTTCGACGCAATATCGATACGAGACAGCTGAATCTGGCCGTTCAACTGGTTCACGGCATTGCCCAGCTGGCGTGCCATATCGAACAGGCGGTCATCAGTCGGCACCCACAGCAGCAACAGGATCGGGAACGTGGCCGACGTCTGCACCATGGCCTGGAACGTGTTCTCCGTGGTGTCGATCACATAACCGCCGGCGGCCGGAGCACCACCAGCCTGCCCCGGTTCGGCCTTCACCTGATGCTTCAACGCCTCAAGATCGACGGCTCCCGCCAAGGAAACTCCCGGATTAAACGGCCTTTGACCTACCATGCTTGCCTCCTAAATATCAACAATCAACAACATTAAGCGCCCAGCGCAGCACACATTGCAAACGTTCGCCCCAAGCTTACGCACAATCGCGCAACCGCCACGATTACAGCGCCTCAACCTTGACCGGCTGACGTTCGGAACCGACTGCAGTGATCTTCTCGCCGGAATTCGCCGGAGGCACATACAGCGCGACCACATTCACATACGTGGTCTTCATGGTGCTGGTGGCCTGACCGTCGCCAAACAGCGCTTTTTCCGCATCAGAAGCAGGCTGCGATTCACGGCCGGCTCCAGCGGAACGCGTCCATTCGGAATTGATCTGCGCCACCACCAGATCGCCGCCATCCGCGGAACGCATGACGCTGATGGCACCGTCAACCGGCGTGAACATCTGCTGCTGCGACCCCTCGTTCAACTCCATGGCCTTCTGCACCTGTTCGGTCAGATCGGCAAGCTTCGTACGCAAATCGTCGTCGGCGAACTTCTGCGCATACTGGCTGGACGCACCATTCTGCAACACGTCGGCATACGCGGCGACCGCATCCTTCGGAGTCATGACCAGACCGGTGTCTTTTTCCGTTCCCTGCGCGCTACCGGTTTTGGAAATCTCGAAACTCGGCATCTTCACGCCCGAGAACAGTCGTGCCACACCCCACAACTTGTAGTTCTGACGTGCGGAATCCTGGCGGAACACCAGCAGACGCTTGGACTGCTGGTCATCCGTGGTGGAAGTGATGGAGAACACCGAACGCGGCCATCCACTGTCCGTGGAGATCACGGCCTGCGCAAGATCAGTTGGAATCGTGGTCTTTCGGTCAAGATTGCCCGTGACCTGCGCCACATGAAGTTCGCTAGTGCGAATCTCAAGTTCCGGCCCCTCCAAAATCGAACCGAGGGCGTCGATATTGCGATCGTTATTGCACTGGTCAAGCGTTTTGAGAATATTCGTACGGATGGTTTTCTCTTGCTTGGCGGTCAGATTCGGCGCATCTTGACGTTGCGCGGTTTTCGGCTGCGGCAGCTGCCCCTCGCATCCGCACATGCCAACGACCATTCCCAATGCGAGCACGGCCGCCGCGATTACGTTGAAACGCTTCTTCATCACTTGGCCTCCTCGTTGTCAGGTTCGTCGGACTTGTCGTTGTCGGATTCGTCGTTTTCGGATGTTTCGTTGGATTCGACCGGCTCGGCCGTTCCGGCCGTTTCGTTGACTTCGTTGGACACGTTAATTTCGCCGGATACCGCGAATTCTGAAAATCCCGAGGACGCTACGGACGCACTGCTTTCCTCTTGTGCGAGACGTGCGAAATACGCGGCAAGCTCATCCTGCGAAATCACGGAAGTCTGTTCGAAATCGTCGTTTTCTTCAACACCATCAGCGGCAGCGTTCTGTTGATCGGCAACGAGATTGCGCGCGCCGGGATCGACAATCGTAGGCTGCGCAACTTCGTTTTGGCTATTTTCCGAACCACTCGCGCGATGCCCAGCATGACGGCGACGCTTACGCTTCGGCCCGCTCTTATCACTACGGGCGGCACTCGCTTCGGCGTTCTTCACCCATGCGGCAACCTCGTCATCGTCACCCTGCGTGGAACCGATGCCGTCAACCATGGCAAACGCGCGCTTATTGCGACGCTTATGCGGAGGCATGGCGAACACGGAAGCCGAAAGTACCGCAAGTATTGCCAGCAATCCGCCGGAAAGATAGAACGGCATGGCGAAATTCAGCAGCGAACGACGGGTCCAGTCAAGCACGACCGAGCCTCCCTTGCGATCGCCGTAATCGATGATCGCAACGGAATCCTCGGCATTATTCGTATTAGCACCCTTGAACTGCATGTTAACGGAACCGGCATTGCATTTGACTGTGCGCCACATGTCGGAATCTTGGAACGAGACCTGGCCTTCGGAATTATCGGCGGTGCCCTGAGCCGTGGCCTTCAGCGTGGACAGGGTGGACCAGTCCGACAATCCGGTAACGCGCGTGTATTTGGATCCCGCAATCCAACCGGCAATATCGCGGGCGGAACCGATGGCAATGCACACGTTCGCGGATTTGTCGCGGGACTTCGCCGAAATGGTGACGTGATCGTCAACCAATTGCAGCACATTCGGATCGGTGACCACATACTGTGATCCCGTGACCGAGGCGGACGCCGTGACCTGTGCCGAGGGCTTCCAAATCGTCGCGTTCAAGACGCCAAGCACGATGCAAGCAATGGCAAGCAAGCCGAAAATAGGCGTGACAATGCCGCGCATAATCTTAGCGTGTCGCGTAGGACCCGCCTTGGACTGCGGCTTTTCCTGTTCTTCCTGCAATAAAGTCATAGCATTCCCTATTCTACATTGCCCCTCTGCAAAAGCCTGAAAAAACTATGAAAATCAATGATTGACGCTAAGGTTGAGCCTATGCGCAAATCTACTCTTTTCAAAGCCGTCGCAGCCGCTTGCACAACGATCATGTGCCTGGGTTTCGCAGCATGCGGAAGTTCCGACACGAAGTCTGGTTCCTCCTCCGATTCATCTTCGTCTTCTTCTGATTCCTCGTCGAAGATGAATCAGATCGCCGGCGTGACCGCCACAGGTGAGCCCGGTGAGAAGCCGACCGTCTCCTTCAAAACCCCTATGACGGTGGAAGACAATAGCTACGTCGTACTGCAGAAAGGCAACGGCGACCAGATCGAAGACGGCGACCGCATATGCACGCAGGGCATCGCCATCAATGTCAAAGATGGTTCCGAACTCATGAGCACCTGGGAGAAAAACACCCCCGATTGCTCTACGGTGGTCACATCCGACACAAGTCAGATGACTGAGGATTATTACAACATTTTCAAGGATCAGAAGCTTAACGCCACGCTTGCGTTCGGTGTGAACGATTCGAATTCCGCTGGCACCTCCTATTTGATGGTGCTCACGATCGTGTCGAAGTCGAAGGATCTGACGAAGGCAACGGGCACGAAGGTGCTTGACGTTCCTGCCGATCTGCCGAAGGTGACGCTTGCGAAGGATGGCAAGCCGTCGATCGACATGAACGGTTACAAGGGTTCCGACACGTTGGTTTCGCAGGATTTGATCAAGGGCGAGGGCGCCGAGGTCAAGGATACGCAGACCGTGATCGCGCACTATACCGGCTGGCTGCTTGACGGCACACAGTTCGATTCCTCGTGGGATCGCGGTGCTTCGTCGAGCTTCTCGCTTGATGAGGTGATCACCGGTTGGAAGCAGGGCTTGGCAGGGCATACCGTCGGCTCGCAGGTGCTACTGGTCGTACCGCCGGACCTTGGCTATGGAAACAAGGATTCCGGTAAGATTCCAGCGAACTCCACGTTGGTCTTCGTAGTCGACATCCTCGCCGCCTACTGATCTACATCACGATTCGCTTATAAAAAACTCCCTGCATAACAACAGGGAGTTTTTTATAAGCTAGAAGAGTCGTAGGGAGTCGTCTTCGGCACCCTTCATTTCATCATAGTCGAGGATCAGGCAGTCGAAACCCCGATCTTGGGCGAGCACGCGGGCTTGCGGAGTGATGGTCTGCGCAGCGAAGATGCCGCGTACGGGGGCCAGTAGCGGGTCGCGGTTGAGCAGTTCGCAGTAGCGGGTAAGTTGTTCCACGCCATCGATGCCGCCGTTACGTTTGATTTCGATGGCAACATGCTTGCCACTGCCGTCGATGGCCATAATGTCGACCGGTCCGATGGCGGTCGGGTATTCGCGGCGCACCAATGTCGCACCTTCCCCGATGCGTTCGATCTGTTCGGCCAGATACTTCTGCAGATGGTCTTCGACACCGTCTTTGATCAGCCCCGGATCTTCGCCCAAATCGTACGTTTCGTCGGAATAAATATGCTGCAATGTCACTTCGAGCACGTCTTTGGATTTATCTGCCGAAGCACGAATGACTTTCTGCGGAACCTCCGTAGTCACGTCGTCGTCGGCATGTTCCGGAGTGATGTCTTTGATGGTGCAGGGCGCCGCCATCCAGTTGAGTGGCTTGTATGAACCAAGTTCGGAGAAAATCAGCAGACTGTTATCGGCTTTGATAAGCAACACACGCTTGGCGAGCGGCAAGGACGCATTCAAACGCCCGGAATATTCGGCAGAGCAATCAGCAACAATAATTCGCACGAGGCACTACCCTACCATGATTGTCGTAAGCCATGAATCCCACGATATGTACAATCCTATTTTTGTTTTGATTAATCCTTTTTTTTAAAAAAAAACGGTCCGTCTGCTACAACTACAGAACCGCAATCATATGCAATTGCTGCAATCGCAACAGACGGACCGTCAGAAGTATGCTACCGAGTGCTACTCGGCCATCTTGACGTCACGTCCACGCTCAACCGCAACGGTGAGCTTGTTCGAATCGAAGGAGATGAAACCGTCGGTCACTTCGAAGGAGCGACGGCTGCCATCCGGATCCACCACAACGATGGTTCCTTCCTTGATTACGGTCAATACAGGCTCGTGGTTGGGCAGGATGCCCATTCCGCCTTCAGAGGCAGGAATGGTGACGGACTTCGCCGTACCGTGCCACACGGGGTGGTCGGCGGCGACGATGTTCACCTGCATTGTCAATCCGGCCATCACGCACCGTATTCCTTCTGCATGTCGTGCCACTTCTTCTCGAGATCGTCGATGCCGCCGATACCGGAGAATGCCTGCTCCGGAACGTCGTCGTACACGCCGTCGCAAATGCGGGTGAACGCTTCGATGGTCTCATCGGCCGGCACGTAGGAACCCGGACGACCGGTGAACTTTTCAGCGACGTAGAAGTTCTGGCCGAGGAACTGCTCGATCTTACGAGCGCGGTTCACGGTGGTCTTGTCTTCTTCGCCGAGTTCGTCGATACCGATCAGGGCGATGATGTCCTGCAGCTCCTTGTTACGCTGCAGAATCGCCTTGACGCGGTTCGCGCAATCGTAGTGAGCCTGGCCCACGTAACGCGGATCAAGGATTCGCGAGGTGGAGCTCAGCGGGTCCACTGCCGGATAGATACCCTTGGAAGCGATGTCACGGGAAAGCTCGGTGGTTGCATCCAAGTGGGCGAAGGTCGTTGCAGGAGCCGGGTCGGTGTAATCATCGGCCGGCACGTAGATGGCCTGCAGCGAGGTGATGGAGTGACCGCGGGTCGAAGTGATTCGCTCCTGCAAGGCACCCATTTCGTCAGCCAGGTTCGGCTGGTAGCCCACTGCGGACGGCATACGGCCGAGCAGGGTGGACACCTCGGAACCAGCCTGGGTGAAACGGAAGATGTTATCAATGAACAGCAGCACGTCCTGATTTTGCACGTCACGGAAGTACTCTGCCATGGTCAGTGCGGTCAGCGGCACGCGCAGACGGGTACCCGGCTGCTCATCCATCTGGCCGAAGACCAGTGCGGTCTTCTCAAGAACGCCAGCCTCATCCATTTCGCCGATCAGATCGTTACCCTCACGGGTACGCTCGCCGACGCCTGCGAACACGGACACACCGCCGTGGTTCTGGGCGACTCGCTGGATCATTTCCTGAATAAGCACGGTCTTGCCGACGCCTGCGCCACCGAACAGACCGATCTTGCCGCCCTGCACGTACGGGGTCAGCAAATCGATGACCTTGATACCGGTTTCGAACATCTGGGTCTTGGATTCCAGCTGATCGAATGCCGGCGGGTTGCGGTGGATAGGCCAGCGCTCAGTGACCGTGATGGTCTCGTCATCCTTCTTGTTGAGGATGTTGCCGGACACGTCGAACACGTGACCCTTGGTGACATCGCCAACAGGAACGGAGATCGGACCGCCGGTGTCGAGCACGGTGGCGCCACGAACGAGGCCGTCGGTCGGCTTCAGCGCCACGGTACGCACGGTGGAGTCGCCAAGGTGCTGTTCGACCTCAAGCGTGATCTTCTTCGTGGTTTCGCCCTCTTCGTTGGCGGTGTTGGTCAGTTCAACGGTAAGTGCGTTGTAAATGTCGGGCAGGTGGCCCACCGGGAATTCGACGTCGATAACCGAACCCTGGATACGCGTGACGCGTCCAGCGGTCGGCTCTGCAGCCGTCTCGGGAGCCGCTGTGGTCTGATTCTCAGCCATATGCGTTCCTACTCTTCCTTCTTATTCAGCGCGTCGGCGCTGCCGATGATTTCGGTAAGTTCCTGGGTAATCGAAGCCTGTCGCGAAGCGTTGAGCTTGCGGGTCAGGTCGTCGATCAGGCTGCGGGCGTTGTCTGTAGCCGTATGCATGGCGTTCTGTCGGCTTGCAGTCTCGGATGCCGCCGCGGTGAGCAGGCATTCATGAATACGGGACTGGATGTACTTCGGCAGAATCGCGTCAAGCACTTCGTCGACGCTCGGCTCGAACGCATAAAGCGGGGTCGCGGCATCGGCATCGGATTCGGGCACAGGGCCGGAGTCCTGCTGTTCCGGAAGCACGAGTTCAACGGGCAGCATACGCAGCACGCGCACCTTCTGAACGACCATATTCACGAATTCGGTGAACACAATGTAGAGTTCGGAAACTCCACCTTCGCTCGCCGGCTTCATGTAGGCGTCCATCAGTGCCTTCGAGATGGACTCTGCGACTTCCACGCCGGGCTGGTCGGTATCGCCTTCCCAAGTACCGGCAACATCACGATTGCGGTACTTGTAGTACGTCACACCGCGACGACCATACACATACAGTTCCGGCTGCTTGCCTGCCGCATCGAGGCGGGCCAGCAGCGATTCCGTTTCGCGGATGATCGAGGAGGTGTACGGACCCGCCATACCACGATCCGAGGTGAGGGCGAGGACAGCCACGCGAGGGTTGTCCTCGTCCTTCTTCACGATCGGATGGTCGATATGGGTGTGGGCCACCAGCGCTTGCACGGCGTCGAAAATCGCATCGGTATACGGCTTCGCGTTCAAGGCGACGTCACGTGCCTTGGCGATATGCGAAGACGCGATCATCTCCTGCGCGTTGAAGATTTTCTCCAACGACGCGGTGGAGGCGATCCTAGATTTCAATGCGAGTTGCGAGCCCATGGATCACTTCTCTCCTGCGACGATCTTTTCCTGCTCGACCGGGGTGGCGTTCTTGACGTCAGGCTTCTTCTCGACCAGCGGCTTGCCCGCGCTGGTCACGAAAGTCTCACGGAACGCTTCCACAGCCTTGTCGAGGGCAGCCTCGGTGTCGGCGGTGAAATCTTCGGTCTCGCGGATGGTCTTGAGAATATCGGTGTTGTGGTCCAGATAGTCCAGCATGGCCTTCTCGAACGGCAGCACGTCGTTCAGCGGCAGATCATCCATCTTGCCATGGGTGCCGGCCCACACGGAGACGACTTCCTGTTCCATGGAATACGGGGAGAACTGCGGCTGCTTGAGCAGCTCGGTCAAGTGGGAACCACGGTTCAGCTGGGCCTTCGAAGCCGCATCCAGATCGGAAGCGAACATGGCGAAGGATTCCAGGGAACGGTACTGGGCCAAGGAGATCTTCAGCGTGCCGGAGACCTTCTTCAACGCCTTGGTCTGTGCCGCGCCACCAACTCGGGACACGGAGATGCCGACGTCGACAGCCGGACGCTGGTTCGCGTTGAACAGGTCGGACTGCAGGAAGATCTGACCGTCGGTGATGGAGATCACGTTGGTCGGAATGTATGCGGACACGTCGTTTGCCTTGGTTTCGACGATCGGCAGGCCGGTCATCGAACCGCCGCCGAGGTCATCGGAAACCTTGGCGCAGCGTTCGAGCAGACGGGAATGCAGGTAGAACACATCGCCCGGGTATGCCTCACGTCCCGGCGGGCGGCGCAACAGCAGGGAGATCGAACGGTAGGCTTCAGCCTGCTTCGACAGATCGTCGAAGACGATGAGCACGTGCTTGCCGTTGTACATCCAGTGCTGTCCGATGGCGGAACCGGTGTACGGTGCGATGTACTTGAAACCTGCGGAATCGGAAGCCGGGGAGGCCACGATAGTGGTGTACTCCATGGCGCCGGACTCTTCGAGGGACTGCTTCACCGATGCGATGGTGGAGCCCTTCTGGCCGATGGCCACGTAGATGCAGCGGACCTGCTTCTTCGGATCACCGGATTCCCAATTACGCTTCTGGTTGATGATCGTATCGATTGCGATAGCGGTCTTACCGGTCTGGCGGTCGCCAATGATGAGCTGGCGCTGGCCACGGCCGATAGGCGTCATTGCGTCGATGGCCTTCAGACCGGTGGACATTGGCTCGTCAACCGGATGACGATGCATAACGTCAGGTGCCTGGGCCTCGAGAATACGACGGCCTTCGGTCTTGATCTCGCCAAGACCATCAATCGGGTTGCCTAGCGGGTCCACGACGCGGCCAAGGTAGCCGTCGCCGACGGGCACGGAGAGCACTTCGCCGGTACGACGCACTTCCTGGCCTTCCTCGATGCCTGCGAAGTCGCCGAGAATAACCACGCCGATCTCGCGGGCGTCAAGGTTGAACGCCAGGCCAAGTGTGCCGTCTTCGAAGGTCAGCAGCTCATTGGCCATGCAACCAGGCAGTCCCGTCACGTGCGCAATGCCGTCACCAGCAGTCGCGACATAACCGACTTCCTGGGTCGGGGTATCCGACGGCTTGTACGACTCGACGAACTCATCGAGCGCCTTGCGTATCGTGGTGGGATCAATGGTAAGTTCTGCCATGATCACTCCTTATTGTTGTTTATAAATTCAGTCAAGTCTTGTTTCAGGCTTGTTCACCGTGCGGCGAACCGTCAGGCGGTTGCCTTCACCGTGCGCTGAAGATGCTGCAGCTGTGCGACCACCGTGTTGTCGGTGACCTCGTCGCCCACCTGGATGCGCATGCCACCCATGACGGTCGGATCGACCACCGAGTTGATGTGCACCGGATGACCGGTCTTCGCCGAGTAAATGGCGATGAGCTTTTCCACCTGCTCCTTGCTCAACGGCGTTGCCGTGGTAACAGTGACCATCGATTCGCCCATATGGCGGGAGAATTTGTTGATCAGCCACTGAATGGTCTGCAAGTAGCGGCGATTGCGCAGATTGCAGGTCGCGTGTTCGGCCAGACGCTTGGTCACCTTGGTGAAATCCGCGTCTCCAATCAGGCTGTACAGCAGCTTGACACGGGCTTCACTGGAAACGGTTGCGTCATACAGCTTGGCACGCACGACCGGAAGGTTGAGCAGTGCGGAATGCAACTCTGCGAGCTCGATGGAGACCTGCAAAGTCGTATTGGTGTAATCCGCGTAGTACATCATGCCATCAACGCCGAAATCCTCAACGGCATTGGCGATATCAGACACGCGGCTCCAACGGCGAGACACCAGATCGGACATGATCTCCATCACGAGCGGATGGGCCTGGTCTCCGATCAGAGTCTTGACTACCGCAACCTTGTCTTCGACTGGGCGCGACGGGTCGGTGAGGGCACGTTCAAGCTGGATATTGTGGTCAAGCGCGCTGGTGATCGTGAACAGTTCGTTCCCGATACGCCATGCGTCCTCACCGCTGTCACGCAGCTTGGGGGCCAGCGAGTCACGCGATACGCGGTCTGCGATACGCGATGCTTCTCCTCGCATTGGTCACCTCCCTTTCTTGAAGGTTTCGATCACTTCTTGTCGCTGTCCATGTCGGCGATCATCTGGTCGATCATCGACGACTGCACATCGTTATTCTCGAGCTTGCTACCCAGGATCTTGCCGGCCAGTGCCGTTGCCAGCACGCCGACTTCACCCTTGAGGCTCACCAGAGCCTGCTGCTGCTGCGATTCGATGGAACGCTGGGCGGTAGCGGTGATCTGCGCCGCATCGCTTTCGGCACGGGTACGTGCGTCCGCGATGATGTGCGATGCCTCCGTACGTGCGTCGTCACGGATCTTGGATGCCTCGACGCGCGCCTTGCTCAGCTGAGCCTCGTACTTCGCCTTGGCTTCATCGGCATCCTTCTGGGCCTGTTCGGCCTTGGCGATGCCACCTTCGATCTTGGCAGCGCGCTCATCGAACACGGCCTGGAACTTCGGCAGGAAGAACTTGTAGAAGAACACGGCGACGATGATCAGAATGACCAACGACCAGAAAATGTCGTAGCTTTTCGGAAGGAACAATTCCATTTCGCTAGCTGCGGTCACCATAGTGTCTTCCTCCTTTCATGTTCGTTTGCGTCTTCGGTGTTACCTTGAATCAAGTCTTACTTGATGAAGGCGAGCACGAAGCCGAGCAGTGCCAGCACCTCGACGAATGCCAGACCCAGGAACATGAGGGTCTGCAGACGGCTGCCGAGCTCAGGCTGGCGAGCGGTGCCTTCGATGGTCTTGCCGATCAGGATGCCCAGACCGATGCCAGGGCCGATGGCGGCGAGGCCGTAGCCAACGACGTTCAGGTTGCCGGCAACCTCAGCGAGGGTAACGATATCCATGATTGTTTCCTTTCTGGTTATTGCTTGACAAGAAGCAACAATTAAAAAGCCGGCGGTCAGTCGATCTCCGGATAGCTCATATTGATGTATGCGGTGGTCAGGATGGCGAAGATGTAAGCCTGCAGGCAAGCGACCAGCGCTTCGAACAGGAACATGAACATGCCAGCCGCGAAGGTGACGACGCCGAACGGCATGAACACCTTGTTCACCACATCAATGAGGAAGTACTGCGTGGCCGAAAGGCACAGCGCAAGAATCAAGTGGCCCGAAACCATGTTGGCGAACAGTCGGATCGTCAACGAGAACGGACGGATAATCAGCAGCTCAAGCAGCTGAATCGGGGACAGCAGAATGTAGATCGGAGCCGGAACACCCTTCGGGAAGATCTCATCCCTCAGGAAGTGGCCGAGGCCCTTTTCACGAATGCCTGCAATCCAGTATTGGCAGAAGCACCACATGGCGAATACCAACGGCAGCGTAATGGTTGCGCTTGCCGCGATATTGAAGCCTGGGATGATGCCACACAGATTGAAGACCAACAACGTGCAGAACACGGTGGTGATCATCGGCACATAACGCTTGCCGCGCAGCTCGCCCATCACCTGATAGACGATGTTGTCACGGACGAATTCGATCAACCATTCGACTGCTCCCTGCCAACGGCTGGGGATGAGCTTTGCACGGCTTGCCGTAATTCCGAGAACCAGCAACATGATGACGGTCGCAAGGATGCGAACGAGAATGATGCGGTTAATGGCGAACGGCGTGCCCTGAAAAACGAACGGATCGGGAAGGAAGTCATCGACACTGGGCATTTCGGGACCATCAGCGATGGTCAGCATGCCCTTCCCCAATGCACCAATCATTCACGCCTCCTGCTCTTGTGTCAGCTGTTAGTTTAACCCAACAACCGAGTCGAATGTGACGTTCTGGTTACTTAACCAAAGCGTACTTCGAAGTGCGCGTCGACGCGAACGGAGTCCCGTGCGACGCATTCGACTCCGAATGGCTGGATAGGATTATTAGCCCGTGTCTAGACAACATCCACACACTTGGGCTTTCCCATACTCCCATTTGGTTTTTCCCGGCGTTTCGCAGCAAGCCGGACTAACTAGACACAGCTTTGTGAATCGTCGGATAGCCGACGCAACCAATAGTTTGTTTTACGAAAACAGCATATTGATAAAACGTTTCACTAAGTGTATCACATATAACACAAGTGCTGCATATAAAGAAAGAGGGGCCGCATACGCAAGCCCCCACCAGTAAACAGCCGTAAATCACGCGCCAATCACGGCCGCACGTCAATCACATCAATATGCGGATCAATCCACAAATCAATCGTGAATCACGCCATAACCGTCACGCACGAACGGCGCAAACGCGTCGACACGCGGCGAACCCGGCTGATGACGAATCGAACGATCCGTGCCAAGACGCTTCTGCGCACGAAGCTGCGGAACCTCGCTCAAATCGTATGGCGTGGTCTGATACACCCAATTCAGCCAATTGCGCCACAGGAGATTCGCGTGGGCACGCCACGCGAACACCGGCTCAAGCTGTGGATCGTCATGCGGGAAGTAGTTTTCGGGGAACGGCACGTTCGTCATCCCCTTCTTCATATCGCGCTCATACTCCTCGGCCAAGGTGTACTTGCCGTACTCCCAATGTCCAAGCGCGAACACCTCCGAAAAATCGCGGGTGGCGATCAGACCAGGACCGGACTTCGGACCCCACGTGAGCACCTGCAATTCGGGATTGCGTGCGATATCACCCTCGCTCACCCCTGCAAGGCGAGAATGCGGTTGCAGGCAGATCTCATCGAAGCCGTTCGTCAAAAAGCAGTATTCATCCTGCAAATACTGCGGAAACACGCCAAAAATCTTCTCTGGCAAATTCTCTTTACGCACGTTATAGCGATAATTGAGCGCACCCATCGCGCCCCAGCACAAATACATAGTGGAGAACACATGCGCGGAAGCCCAGTCAAGAATCTGCTTGAACTCATCCCAATAATCGACCTGTTCGAAATCAAGATGCTCAACAGGGGCACCCGTCACCACGAAGCCGTCGTAATAGTTGTCTTGGAACGCGTCGAAGGTTTCGTAAAACTTCACTAAATGGTCGGCGCTCACATGCGTACCCTCGTGCGTGGAGGTCTTCATGAAATCGATCTCCACCTGCAGCGGACTTTTCGAGATCAAACGCAGCAGCTGCGTTTCCGTCTCGATTTTCTTCGGCATGAGATTTAAGATCACCAGCCTGAGCGGACGCACGCGCTGGCGCTCCGCTTCAGGCTTTTCAAGCGCGAAAATACGCTCGGAGTCGAGAATGTCTCTGGCCGGAAGGCCGCTGGGGATCTTGATAGGCATGCTTCTATTATGGTGCGGGCTCGGATATGGCGCACTTCCCTGCCCCCACGATCAGCCGAAACCGTTATAGGAAAAATGAATAACGCGCTATTTGCAACGCGGTTTTGCATGGCCGGACTGATGCGACACGCCGATTTGACATATTTGGAAGTAATCGTAAAATTAATAGAGCTGTCTTAAAGACAAGCCGACGCGGGGTGGAGCAGCTCGGTAGCTCGCTGGGCTCATAACCCAGAGGTCCATGGTTCAAATCCATGCCCCGCTACCAATGAAAGCTAGGAATTGCAACAATTCCTAGCTTTTTTGTTTTCCATCAAATCTCACCAAAACCAATTTCTGGACAAAATCTGGACAAAATCCGACAAAAACCGGGTATATCAGCCGAGTTCATCAATCGCATGTGCCGAAAGTATGGCGAAAATGCGCCGGATCCGCCAATCGCATGTGCTGAAAGCGAAGATTGCCGCTCAAGGCTGAAATTCCAACGTTCTCCAAGGTTGCACGCGCTACGTTGACCTCGCCAACCACATATCACCAGATATAAGGAGAACAAGGCAATGCATTATATGAATCAAGCGAACGCGCACAACGCGACGCAGGACACCACAATGCAAGACAGCGCAACGCACGATACGGCAACAAAGGCAACGCAGGACACCGCGCCACTGAAAGGCATCACCGTGATTGACTGGACGCAGGTGCAGTCCGGCCCGTCGTGCACCCAGATGCTCGCATGGATGGGCGCCGACGTCATCAAGGTGGAGAAGGTGCAGGGCGGAGATCCGACACGTAATGAAATGAACGACGTGGATGGCTCGTACTCCCTGTACTTCCTTCAGCTCAATGCCAACAAGAAATCCATCACGCTGAACATGAGAGATCCGGAAGGCAAGAAAATCCTCGCTGAACTCCTGAAGAAAGCCGACGTGTTCGTAGAGAATATCGGCCCGGGAGACGTGGAAAAGCTTGGTTTCGGATGGAATGACGTACATGCGATCAATCCGCGTCTGATCATGGCGTCGCTGAAGGGCTTCAACAAGGGCAGCCGGTTCGAGCATGTCAAGGCGTTCGAGCCGGTCGCGCAGTCCGCGGGCGGTGCCGCTTCCACCACCGGCTGGTATGACGGCGAGCGCAATGTGCCCACGCAGTCCGGCGCCGCATTGGGCGATTCCAACAGCGGAATGCATCTGCTGATCGCCATTCTTTCGGCGCTGTTGCAGCGCGAGCATACCGGTGAGGGTTGCTATGTGTACCAGTCGATGCAGAATGCGGTGCTGAACTTGTGCCGTGTCAAGCTGCGCGACCAGTTGATTCTCGACCGTTTGGGCAAGCTTTCCTACTACGACTGCTACCCGAATTATGAGTGGGGCAAGCAAGGCAAAGCCATTCCGCGCGCAGCGAATGCGGAGGGTGGTTTGGTGCTTGGCTGGTGCTACCGCGCGAAAGGCTGGGAGCATGACCCGAACGCTTACGTATATATAGTGGTTCAACAGTCCAAGAAGGGCTTCGAGAATTTCTGCCATGCGATGGGATTCGAGGATTGGCTGACCGACCCGCGTTTCAATACCGCCAATGCGCGTGACGAGCATAAAACCGAGGTGTACCAGCGTGTTGAGGCGTACACCATGCAGTTCGACAAGTACACGCTGACCAAGGAATTGGGTGCGAAGGGCGTGCCGGTCGGCCCGGTGTTGGATTGGTATGAGTTGGAGAACGATCCTGATTTGAATGGGGATGGCACGATTGTGACCATTGACCAGCAGGATGCGCGCGGCGACTTCAAGACGATCGGCATGCCGTTTACGATGAGTAATTTCGTGCCGGATTACCAGCGTGCGCCCAAGCTGGGCGAGCATAACCGTGAGATTCTGCATGCGTTGGGATATGACGACGATCAGATCGCTTCGCTGCGTGATTCCGGTGTGATCGGCGGCAACGATGGTGTGCAGGCTGATTTGAAGTAACGCAAGTTAGCGCGCACTGGCGCACGAATAAGGGCGGATCACAAGATTCGCCCTTATTTGTTATGCGTCACACCCATTGCAGTCCACGCCCCGCACTTCCGCACACAATCACATGTCTTACGTCTTACGGTTTACCGTCACAAAAAGCGCATGCAGTAACGGAACGTTGGAATTTCAACGTTCCGTTACTATATGCGCTTCGTGAGCTACAGTGAGGATACTGAATCAGCCCACACAGAAGGGGACGAGCCAGATCCACAGCAGACAGGTGGCCGCGAATGCCACCGTGGCGACGGCCGTGGTCGAGGCGCCTTCTTTTACATAAATGTTGTAACGGCTGGAAATAATGATGCCTGAGAACGCCGGCGGCAACGCGACCGCCATCACCAGCATCGAAATCTTGTTCATGTCACCGCCCATGCCACACAACAGCGCCACGCCAAGGAACACTGCAGGCGTCAGAATCAGGCGGAAGAACGTGTTCCAGATGGTTTCCCAACCGAGCGAGAATTTCACCGTGGAAAGCGCGAGGCCCGCGGAAAGCACGGCCACACCGGAATTCGCTTTGGCGATCAGATCGAAGGTCGGCGCCACCTGGCTTGGCACATGAATGCCCACCAACACTAGGAAAATGGCCAATAACGACGCCCAGCAGATCGGTTGCTTTAGTGCGTCGAGCAACGCCTGCAGATTGCCGTTGCGGTTCTTTCCCGTATTCGACGTGCCATGCACCATAAGTTCGGCGGTTTTGTCGGTTGCGGCATCTCGCGCCGGGTCAAGCGTGATATCGCCTTTTGCATCGGCCTTTGCATTGACCGCGTTTTCGGCCTGCACGCTAAGCTTCGCTCGGTCTTTGGCCTGGCCGAGGTTGATCAGATACATGCCGATCGGAATGGTCACCACGTTGACCACGATGGAAATAATGGCTATGACGAGATTCGTGCTGACGGTGTTGCCGTAAATCGGATCAAGCACAGCGAATCCAAGGAAACCAATCGTCGGAGATCCTGCGATCAGAGCACAGACGGCCGCCTCCTGAATGCTGCGGTGGAACAGCAACCGGCACAGGTAATAGCTCACCATAAACATGACGATGACGCCGATGAAACTGATGGCGGTCAATGTGGCGTCTTTCGCAAGCATTGCACGGGTCGATTTGATTATGGACACAAATAACGCCGCAGGAAGCGCGATATTCAACACAAGTTTATTAAGTCCCTGCCGCTGATCGTCATCAAAATAACTGAATTTTCCACAAATATACCCTAATGCCATAATGACAATAATTGGCACGATGTCGTCAACAAGTATGTTTATCACTATCGTTCTTTCTTTATATTTTTTCCATCTGCAATCTTCTGCAATATTGTTTGATTGCTGATATTCCGGATATTGCAGATACGTTGATCGAATCATTGGTTTTCAGGCAGAAAAAGTGGGCGCACGCATTCCACCGTTCGCACGCCCACATGTCATACCGACAGCCGATGCGCTACATGCGAGCGCCGGTCGCGTAGTCGTACATGGTGACTTCGGAATCAACGAGGGCTCCGACCACCGGCTTCGGATTCAACGCTCCGATATTGCCGGATTCCTTGCCCGCATACTGCGCGATCTGCACATGCACGAAGCTTGGCTTGCCTGATTCGACCGCCTCGCCGACCATGCGTTCGACTTCTTCCGGAGTGGTGGCATAGTAACCTTTACCCCCGAACGCTTCGAGGACCTTCTCGTAATGCGCGTTGTAGGTAAGCGTCAGCGGCGACGGATCACCGTCCGCTCCAAGGTTTTCGAAGTCGCCGCGGTAGATACCGCCGTTGTTGAGCACCACGAAGGTGATGGGCAGCTGGTAGCGGCAGGCCACCTCCACTTCCATACCATCGAAGCCGAATGCGGAATCGCCGCCGATGTACAGCACTTTCTTGCCAGTGGAAAGCGCCGCGCCAATCGCATAGCCGGTGCCGCAGCCCATCACACCCCACGTGCCGCAGTCCAAACGATGGCGCGGTTCGAGCATGTCGATGATGTTGCGGCAATCATCGAGCGAATTGGCTCCCTCATTGGTGAGAATGAGATCTTCATGGTGTTTGTTATACACCTTTTTGATGGCTCCCAAGGCGTTGAAATGGCTCATGGGCAGCTGATCGGATTGTTCGCGGGTTTCAAATTTCGCCACGTTTTTCGCACTGGCTTCCTTCAGCATGTTCAGCCAGGTTTCGTCAGCTTTGAACGGGTATTCTTCCAGAGATCCGTTGAGCAGCGTCATGGCGGAACGAATATCCCCCACGATTGGTACGTCGATACTGCGCGTGTTTTCGATTTCTTCCGGATTGATGTCGATTTGGATGAATTTCACATGTTCATTCCACGTTTTGCCCTGGCCGAACGACAGCATCCAGTTGAGTCGCGCGCCGACCAGCAATACCACGTCGGCGTTGCGTAGCGCGGTGGAACGGCAGCTTGCCGTGCTGTGTGGGTCGGTATCGGGCACTACGCCTTTGGCCATGGACATTGGCTGGAATGGAATATCCGTTTTCTTGACGAATTCGCGGATTTCCTCTTCGGCGCGGGCGATTGCGGCGCCTTTGCCGATCACCATGAGCGGACGTTCGGCCTGCTGCAGCAATGCGAGCGCCGCGTCGATGGATTCGCGTGCCGGCACCATGGCAGGGGCCGGGTCGGTTGCCGTCCACATCAGGCGGTCGGCTTCGCTTTGGCTCAGGGTCTGTGCCACGGTGTCATCGGGGAAATCGATGTACACCGCGCCTGGGCGTCCTGAAGAGGCGATATGCATGGCACGGGCCACCGCGAGCGGAATATCTTCGATGCGGTCGATGCGCAGCGAAGCCTTGCAGAACTGCTTGGCGTAGTTCATCTGGTCGAGGCCTTCGTATTCGCCTTCCTCAAGGTCGACCACATGGCGGGTTGAGGAGCCGCCGATCATGATGACCGGATAGCCGTTCACCGTGGCTTCCAGCAGTGCCGGTAGACCGTTGAGGAATCCCGGAGCAGATACCGTCAACGTGACAGCCGGCCGACCGGTGATGAATCCGTCGGCCGCGGCCGCGTTCACAGCGTCCTCCTCATGGCGCATGCCCACGAATCGCATACCCATGCCCTGCGCGATGCGCGCGAAATCGGTGACGGGAATGCCGACCACGCCATACATGTTTCGTATGCCGTTGGCCATCAGCACCCGCGCCAGATAATGCGGCGCATCGGTGACCTTCCGATCATCGGCTCCCTGCCGTTCGGCATCCGCACGCATGCTCGCGACCATCGTTTCATCTGCATGTTCTTCTGTCATCGCAACCTCCATTCGTATCGACGACGCCATGATTGTAGATACGTGAAAATGGGAGTTCGTCAGCAGAAAAATCTGTTCGTCTGCGGCTTAATTTCAACGTTTTCAGCATGATATAGCCGTATTCTCACGCACATGCGGAATATATTGCAGCTGAAATATCGCAACTCTCATCGAGAAGCATCACCTCCGCGAGACGACATCATCGCCGCATATCATCGTCGCCGTACCGCATACAGCATGAACGCCCCGCAGCACATCACGGCAGCCGCCAAACCCAACACCAGCCCCATCGGACTTCCTGTCTGCGGCATTTCCTGATCGGGGGCATAAAGGTTATCGACATTGAACGTCAGCAGGCTATCCTCACGTTCCACCACGTCGTTCAGCACCATCATTTTCTGCGCGGTGACGGCCTCATCCAATCCCACGGACTGGTATCCGACCTTGATATTGACCTCGCCGGCACCCGTTGCATGCCAATACACGGTGGTTCCCTCCAGTTCGGCCCAGCCGACTGCCGTAGGCTCGTCGTCCTCGTCGAACACGGCCGGACCTTCGATCGTCGCCGTGAATACGCCCTCGATCGGCTGTCCACTCGAATCCAGCAACTGCACGAACAGGCTTCCGGACCGCAATCCCTGCCGATCATCGCGCGTCACCCTCGAAGAAACCGGCAGCTTGTTCGCGGCCTCCTCCCAAAGCTCGTTGACCTTGCTTTCCAGCCCGTCCATCACCGAGAAGAGGTATTGCTCATGCCTGATCCATACCTTTTGGTCGTCATAGTTGCGGTGCACCAGCACGCCGATCGCCGCATACGTGAGCACCGGTTCCCCATCATGTTGATATTCGGACAGCAGCCATGCGAGACGCCGCGCCGCTTCCGTATTTTCCACGGTGGTGGTTTCGGTGACCTTATAGTCGGTCATGCTTTCGATTTGCCGGCAATAATAGAATTTGCCCGATCTCGATTCCGCGTTCACCCCGATCACATACGGTTTTCCATCGAGAAAATAGTTGTAATGCTTGCCATTCGCACGCAGCAGCTGTTCAGCCGCCAGTGCGGCCGGGCAGGTCATTCCCACGATTATGATGCAGGCCGCCAATACCGCGGCCAGAATCGCAAGCGTATGTCGTTTCATCGCATTCATCGCATCGTCCTTTCGATATGCACGTCGTTGTTGTCGTAATTCAACAGGCTTGCATACTTGCGATTGCCACATAGCCTTTTTCAAGGGTTGTGGTCGGAGGACGTTCTTTTTGCCGTTTTTGTGGACAACTTCGCTTGTCAGCAAACGTAACTTATCCACAAAAAACGTTTTACCAATCGTAGGTAAACAAGTTATCCACAAAGGGTGGAAAATCGCTGGTCGGAAGATAGTTCACCTAAATCCACCTTTTCTCCTCTATAATCGGCGGTATGGCAGAAGAAGATAAGAGCGCGGAACCGCGCACCACCGCAACCAAGCAACCAGCCGTCAAGAAGACGACCGCCAAAAGCGCGGCCGCCAAAACGGCATCAGCAACGTCTCAGACGCCTAGCAAGCGCACCGCCGCAGCCAAAAAGCCCACGGCATCCACCGCTCGCAAGCGCACCACCAAAGCGAAGGCCGCCGCACCGCAAACGGTCGGCGAAGCTCCAGCCCCCGTCATCGAACGCACCAGCCCCGAACAGTTCGGACGCGTGAACGTTCTCGACATCACCCCGACCGCCGAGAACGGCCTGTTCCCGGCACGCGTGGAGCTCGGCGAAGCGTTCAACGTCACCGCCCAAGTGTTCATCGAAGGCCGTACCAAGGCAGGAGCGACCGTGTCCGTGCGTAACGCACGCGGCCGCGAGGTTGAACGTTTCGCCATGACCTGCACCAATCCGGGCCTCGACCGTTGGGAGGCCATGGTCAAGATCGGCGAACACAGCGATCTGAAGCCGTGGGATGCCGATTATGCCGCCGTCAAGCGTCAGCTGGGCGAATGGCAGATCGTGGTCGAAGGCTGGGAAGACACCTACCAGTCCTGGCTGCACGACGCCGCCATCAAGGTTGAAGTGAATGACGACGTGGAGAATGCGCTGGAATCCGGCGCACAGCTGCTCGCACGTTGGGCTGACACGAAGGATTCCAAGCTTTCCGCAGCCGACAAGAAGGTGCTGCGCGACGCCGCCAAGACCATGGAAGACAAGTCGCTGAGCGCCGAAGAGCGTCTCGCCGCAGCCCAGAGCAGCGACATCGAGCAGCTGCACGAAACCAACCCGTTGCGCGACGGCCTGTCCGAGTCGAATCCGCAGCGTTTCCGCGTGGAACGCCCGAAGTCCAGCTTCGCCTCCTGGTATCAGTTCTTCCCGCGTTCCGAAGGCGCCTACTACGGCAAAGACGGCAAGATCGTTCCCGGCAACCTCAAGACGTCGATCGCCGGCTTGGAACGTGCCGCAGCCGAAGGCTTCAACATTGTGTATTTGCCGCCGATCTTCCCGATTGGCGTGACCAACCGTAAGGGACGCAACAATTCCCTGGTAGCCGGCCCGAACGATCCGGGCTCCCCGTTCGGCATCGGCTCCGAACTGGGTGGCCACGACACCGTTGACCCGCAGCTTGGCACCATGGACGATTTCAAGGCATTCTGCGAGCGCGCCCACGAGCTGGGCTTGGAAATCGCGCTTGATTTCGCTCTGCAGTGCTCTCCCGACCACCCGTGGGTCAAGGCGCATCCGAACTGGTTCCGCACCAAGCCGGACGGCACCATCGCATTCGCCGAGAATCCGCCGAAGAAGTATCAGGATATTTACCCGATCGACTTCAATGCCGACATGGAAGGCATCGAAAAAGAAGTCGAACGCATTATGGATCTGTGGGTCAAGGCGGGTGTGACGGTCTTCCGCGTTGACAATCCTCACACCAAGCCGGTGCGTTTCTGGCAGGATGTGATCGCCGCCGTTACGAAGAAGCATCCGGAAGTGCTGTTCCTCGCTGAGGCGTTTACCCGCCCGGGCATGATGCGCGCGCTGAGCTATGTGGGCTTCACGCAGTCGCACTGCTACTTCCCGTGGCGCAACACCAAGGAAGAGCTCGAAGAGTACTTCGAAGAGACCAACGGCGATGGCGGTTTCTACCAGCACAACACGTTCTGGCCTACCACTCCGGATATTCTCACCGCCTACGTGCGCGACAACGGCATCGCCGGTCACGCGGTGCGTGCGGTGCTCGCCGCTATGGGCAGCCCGAGCTGGGGTATTTACAACGGCTACGAGCTGATCGAAAACAAGCAGCGTCCGGGCTTCGAAGAGCAAATCGACAATGAGAAGTACGAAGTCAAGGTGCGCGATTGGGACAGCACCGAAAAGTACGGTATCGCCGAACTGCTGACCTCGCTCAACAAGATTCGTGATACTCACCCGGCATGCCGCAGCTACCACAATCTGCACATTCTGCCGAGCGACGATGCGGGCGTGATCGCATTCCTGCGCCAGACCCCGGCCGAGCTGACCGGCACCGGCAAGGCAGACACGGTGATTGTGATCGTGAACCTTGACGGCCACAACGCGCACCAGTCCATCGTGCATGTGGAGCTTGGCGACTTCGGTTTCGCCACCGACAAGCCGCTCAAGGTGCATGACGAGCTGACCGGCCGCGACTTCGAATGGGGTTACGACAACTACGTTTCGCTCGCCCCATGGGCCGACGTGGCACACGTGCTCACCGTTGTCGAAGACTGATTTTCAATCGATCTGATTAATCTCAGTCAGCTCGACTAGGAATTCGTTTCGATTCATGCCACAATACCGGTTCCACTTCGGTGGAAAGCGGTATTGTGGTTACTGATAATGCAAACTGCCCAATCTCAAGGAGAAATGACATGGCAGAAACCTTCAACGTCGTGGTGGAAATTCCGCGCGGCTCCAAGAACAAGTACGAAGTGGATCACGAGACCGGCCGCGTGTTTCTGGACCGCACCCTGTTCACTTCCATGGGTTACCCGGATGACTACGGCTACATCGACGGTACTCTGGGCGAAGATGGCGATCCGCTCGACGCGCTCGTCATGATCCCGAACTCCGTGTTCCCGGGTTGCGTGGTGGAATGCCGCGCTGTTGGCCTGTACCACATGGTCGACGAGGCCGGTGGAGACGACAAGGTGCTGTGCGTGCCGGCTGACGTGCGTTTCGACGACATCAAGGACGTCGAAGACGTTTCCGAGTACCACAAGGCTGAAATCAAGCACTTCTTCGAGCAGTACAAGGCTCTGGAGCCGGGCAAGGAAGTGCTGCCGGGCGATTACTGGACCGGTGCCGCCAAGGCCGAGGAAGAAATCGTGGCCGCCCGCAAGCGCCTCGAAGAATCCGAGAAGTGATTTCCACGCCTTTCTAGATAGCTTTAGGTAGCAATCCAAGGAAAGCCCGTTGACGTACGCACTCGCACACGTCAACGGGCTTTTGCATACCTTCCAACGTCCAGATTCCGCCAGTCACTGGAAGAATCCTCCCGCAAACCAGCCCCTCAGCGGGCAAAAACCTCCACTCACTGGAACAATCACCCCACTAACACGGCTTCCAGCGGGCAGATTCCCCCAGTCACTGGAAGAAAATGCCCGCAAATCAACTTCTCAGCGGGCAGATTCCTCCACCGATTGGAGGAAAACGGACAAAACCATACCCTCCAAGTGTCCAGATTCCTCCAGCGAGTGGAAGAAACAGCCCGCAGACGGGATACACTCATACTGCACGCGCATATTCGCCGGGGCCGCTATAGTGGAACACGTAATTCACGGCATGCGAACAGTATTCGCAGAATTCAAAGCCCGCTGGCTGGCGCGGCAGTTCTATGTCGGTACCCCTAGGCGTAGGCGGACGTGAGACTCCGTCGAGGCCCATCCCGTGGGAAACCGGCGGGATGAACCTACATACCAGCTATGTTGATTCAAACATTACTTATTGCCGTTTCCGTATCGATGGACGCATTCGCCGTTTCCATCGGCAAAGGTCTCACCGTCAAAAAACTGCGTGACCTCGACGCGTTCAAAACCGCCCTCTGGTTCGGCGGATTTCAGGCGCTTTTCCCACTGCTCGGCTATTTCGCCGCCTCCACGTTCAGCAAATACGTGACCGCCGTCGACCATTGGATCATTTTCGGCCTGCTCGCCCTCATCGGCGGCAACATGGTGCGTGAAGCATTCGAAGAGGATGAAGAGAATGCCAAGGAAACCGCTGATTTCGATTGGAAGCACATGCTTCCGCTCGCCGTGGCCTGCAGCATCGACGCATTCGCCGTCGGCGTCAGTTTCGCATTCATGTCGTTGAACATTTGGATTTCAGTGATCATCATCGGCATCACCACCGGCCTGTTCTCCGCAGCCGGACTGTATATCGGTCGCGCGTTCGGCTCGCGCTGGCAGAAGCCCGCACAGATCGCAGGTGGCGTCGTGCTTATTCTGATCGGCGTGAAAGTATTGCTGGAACATCTCGGATTCCTCGCATAATAATCGCAAATCAGATATACAATAAATATACAAACTTACAGTAAAAGCCCGTAATCGCACATGATTATGGGCTTACATTACCGCTTACCGCAAATACTTGCGATTATTTTCCTGCACTTTCGCGTTTTCTCGCGACTGCAGGAATCACACTATTAGAACATGACGGTCGCATACGATGCGATACCGACCACAATTCCGGAAATCATAACCGGCAGCAGCGCAATGCCGATCCACGGATTCTTGGATTGCGGATCGGGATCGGCATCACGATTCCACCAATACGAACACGCGTCAAGCGCGATAATCAGCAGCAACGCCACAATCACCGCAACAGCCCACGCCGCCGTCGAGCCATAATCGGTGGAAGCCGCGTTTTCGCCGGAACGAATCGGCAGCAGCGTCGATAGGAAGCACCAGCCCGCGCTGCCAATCATGGCAACGCCTTCCACAACATTGTGCGACAGCGAACGAATCAGATGCGTACGGTTCTCACGCGCCATCTGACGCCCGAACGAAACCACAATCAGCAGGATCAGCAGACCGCCGACGCCGGCGATCCAGCCTTCCTGCATCCAAAACGTGTCTTCGTCACCCAAACCGGCAGGGAAAATCGCACGTCCGAGCATCATCGTCGTGGCACACACCACGGAAAGCAAGCCCGCAATCACGGAAATCGCATGCCCCGCAACACCATCGCGGAACGGGTTGAACACGGCAAGCAGCGCAATCATCGCCACGGAAGCCACAACCGTGAACGACACGATTGCGGGCTCTTCCGCATTCCCATAGGAAATGCCGGGAATCAGAGCAAGCACAACCAGCACCACATATGCGGCGATTTGGACGGCAAACACCTTGCCGAACGAGGCTTTCTGAGCCGACTTGACGGCAACTTTTTCAGAGGCGGTCATTTCGTCCCCTTTTCATGATTTTCCATAATGTGGTCATTACGTATGCGATACCATTAAATGTAGCCGTAAGTGTCCACATAGTTCAGATAAAATTAATGAAACGCCGACAACACACAACAAGAGTACAATCGCGGCAACGATACAAAACCAGTACAAGAGATAAAGGGAGCTAACGTGACGGATCTGACGCTTATGACGTTCGCTAGCGACCCAGCTACCGTGCTTCCTTCTCTGGCGCTGCTTTCCCACCGCGTACGCGTGCTACCAATGGACGCGGCAAGTCTGGTGAAAATGCCGGAAAACACCATTCTTTTTCTGGATGCGCGAGATGATCTGGCCACGGCGAAAACATTGTGCCGCCTGATTCATGCATCCGGACTGTCCACGCCGATTGTGCTCATCCTCACCGAGGGTGGCTTCACCGTGGTCAATTCGCAGTGGGGCATCGCCGACGTGGTGGTGGCGTCCGCTTCCCCAGCCGAAGTTGAGGGGCGTCTTCGCTTGGTATCCGAGCGCGGCAACTCGCCAGTCAATGCGGTTTCCGGTTCCGGAGAATCGGGAGTGCAGAACGAAGACGGCATGATCCACTCCGGCGACCTGGTGGTGGACACCAACGGCTATACGGCAAGTCTGCATGGACATCCGATCGACTTGGCATACAAGGAGTTCGAGCTTCTCAAGTACCTCGTGCAGCATCCGGGGCGCGTGTTCACCCGCGCGCAGCTGCTGCAGGAAGTGTGGGGCTACGACTATTACGGCGGCACCCGCACCGTCGACGTGCATATCCGTCGTCTTCGCGCCAAGCTGGGCGGCGAATACGAGCATGTGATCGGTACCGTGCGCAATGTCGGCTATCGTTTTGATCCTCCGGAAGAAGAGGAAGGCGATGCGGCGGCCAAGGACGCCGCAGCCCACAACGCTTCGAGTGAAAACTGATTGTCGCACTATTCGCATTGCTGGCATTGCCTGCGATTTGCGATGCTTGCGATTGCCACGATACTTGCGGTCTGACTGTCGGCTATCTCACTTTCGTACGCGCGATTGCATATTCATACGACGGTAGACTGGTGCCATGCCCCGGGAATCGAAACAAGCGCGACTGTCACGCATGCATCAGGAATACGCCGTATTGTGCGAGGAGATTCCGCATCCGAAATGCGCGCTGAATTTTTCAAACCCGTTTGAGCTGCTGGTGGCGACCGTGCTAAGCGCGCAAACCACCGACAAACGCGTGAATATGGTCACACCGGAATTATTCGACGAATATCCGGAACCGGCCGCACTTGCAAGCGCCAATCCCGAACACGTGGAAAGCATCATTCATTCCATCGGATTTCATCGTACGAAGGCAAAGAACATCATCAGGCTGTCGTACGCATTGTGCGAACGGTTCGACGGCGAGGTGCCGCAAACCATGGATGCTTTGACAAGTCTGCCCGGGGTCGGGCGCAAAACCGCGAACGTGGTGCTTGGCAATGCTTTTGGCGTGCCGGGATTCCCTGTCGACACGCATGTGATCCGTGTGACCGGGCGGCTGCGCTGGCGTTCGGACTGGGCGAGCGGCTCCCCCGACCCCAAAGCCATCGAACGAGAGATCACCGCCTGCTTCCCGCCCGAAGAGTGGACGGACCTGTCTCACAGGCTGATATTGCATGGTCGTGCCATATGCCATGCGCGCAAGCCCGACTGTCTCAACTGCCCCCTTAACGACAACTGTCCGAGCGCATTCGCAGCGTAACGCGCATGCCCGCTGTAGCCTGTGTCAACTAGACTCAGCACCATGGAAGACACCATGGAAGAAGAAAACGGGCGGGAAGCCAAGCTGAAAGCCGAAATCACGCGATGGCTGATCTTTTTCGGCGTCGCCATCATGCTCAGCGTCATGACCTGGCTGGGCTGGTCGCTGACGAACCGCAAAAATCCGATCACCTCCTTCACCACGCTCGTTTCCGACTCCTCCGTGTCCATCGGCATTCAGGGCAGCGCGCCGGAATCGCTCGACATCCGCACCGAACAGGGCACCGCGCTGGAGCAGGCGCTGCTCGAAAACGTGTACGAAACCCTGGTGTCACGCAGCGAAACCAACAAACTGCAGCCGTCAATCGCGAAATCGTGGCAGATTTCCGACGACGGACTGACCTACACGTTCACGCTCAACGACAACATGGCCTTCTCCAACGGACACAAGCTCGACTCGTCCGACGTGGTCTGGTCGCTGCAAAACGTCATCAACAACAATTACGTGGGATCCGACCAACTTGGTAGTCTCAAGGAAATCACCAATCCCGACGAAAAAACGGTGGTCATCACCCTCAATCAGCCGAATCCGTGCCTTCTGCGCGCGTTGAGCGGGCGTGCCGGCATTGTTTACGATGAGGAAAGCACGGCGAATTACGGCAAGAAAGCCGTGGGATCGGGACCGTTCACCGTGGAAGCCTCTTCGAAAACACAGATCGTGCTGCAGCGCAACGACTCGTATTGGGGCACCAAAGCCGCCGCATCGCAAATAACGCTGTATTACTATGCTTCCGAAGATTCGCTGGTCAGTGCCATGGAAGCCAAGAAAATCAGCATGGCATTGCCGTTGAGCGCGTCTGCCGCCGATGAGCTCAACCAGCAAAGCGGCATCAACTCCGACAGCGGCATCAGCTTCGACAAAGTGATGCTCGCCTTCAACAACGGCACCGAAAGCCCGTTCTCCGACGAGCAGATCCGCAAAATGACACGGTACGCCATCGACGCCCAATCCATCGCCAAAGACGCTCCGGACGCCTATTCGCCGCTCGGCGGTCCGATCAGCCCGCTGGAAGACGGCTATGAGGATTTGAGCGAACTGTTCCCCTACAATCTTGAGCAGAGCCAGCAGATGCGCAGCTATTTCGGCGCCAACTATATCGCAGACATCAATCTGTTGGTACCCAAGGAATATGAGCAGATCGGCAATACCGTGAAATCGGCGATCGAACAGCTCAATATCGGCGTCAATCTGGAAGTGCTTGATTCCGCGGCGCAAGTCACGGAACGCATGAACGCCGGCACGTACAATATCGCGCTCACCACCATGAGCGGCGAAAACGATGCGAGCGTATTCACCGACGGCCAGAGCGTGTTCCATTATGAGAACGGCGATGCGCAGCAGGCATATGCGGACGCGATGGCGGCCACCAATGATGACGATTATCAGGCACGCATGCGCACGTATGCACGCGCCGTCAGTGAAAACGCGGCAAGCGACTGGCTGTACACGCGCAAGAATTTCATGGCGGTAAGCGACCAATTGCAGGGATATCCGAAAAATCTGACCGACCGTCTGCTGCCGTTGAGCAGAGTGAAGTTGCAGTGATTTTCCCGCGATTGTCAATCAATCGCCAAGCACTGCGGACAATCCGTGTGTTGCGCTGATTTTCTTGCGATTTCGGCATTCGGCTGCAGTTCCGTAAGTTGTCACATTCGCTTTCTAGACTAGCGGTTATGACTGAAAGCCAAGATAATACCATCAACGCGAACCTCACGCCGCTGCCCGACAAGGTCGGCGTGGACGGTCTCGAAGACAAGTGGCGCGAAGTCTGGGACGAAAACGAAGTCTACAAGTTCCAGGGTACCCGCGACCGCAAGGCCGTCTATTCCATCGACACCCCGCCGCCCACCGTTTCCGGCCACCTGCACGTGGGCCACGTGTTCTCGTACACGCATACCGATGTGATCGCACGTTTCAAGCGCATGAACGGCTACGACGTGTTCTATCCGATGGGCTGGGACGACAACGGCCTGCCAACCGAACGCCGTGTGCAGAACTATTACGGCGTGCGTGTGGACACCTCCCTCAAGTACGATCCTGATTTCGTGCCGCCGTTCGAAGGCACCGATGGCAAGAAGATCGACGCCAAGGATCAGGTTCCGATCTCCCGTAAGAACTTCATCGAACTGTGCGAGAAACTCACCGCCCAAGATGAGAAGCAGTTCGAGGCGCTGTGGCGTTCCCTTGGTCTGTCCATCGACTGGACGCAGACCTACCACACCATCGGCGAGCACCCGCAGCGCGTGGCCCAGAAGGCGTTCCTGCGCAATCTGGCCCGCGGCGAAGCGTATCAGAAAGACGCTCCGGGCCTGTGGGATGTGACCTTCCAGACCGCAGTGGCCCAGGCCGAGCTGGAATCCCGCGAATATCCGGGCTTCTACCACAAGGTGGCGTTCCGCTTCGAAGACGGCACTCCGATCTACATCGAAACCACCCGTCCGGAACTGCTGGCAGCCTGCGGCGCACTGATCGCGCACCCGGATGACGAGCGTTACAAGCCGTATTTCGGCCAGTACGTCTACTCCCCGCTGTTCCACGTGAAGGTGCCGATTCTGGCGCACAAGGCCGCGGAAATGGACAAGGGCGCAGGTATCGCCATGTGCTGTACGTTCGGTGACGTGACCGACGTTGAGTGGTGGCGTGATCTGAACCTGCCGCTGCGTTCCATCATCCAGCGCAACGGACGCATCGTGATGGACACCCCGGACTGGATCGAAGACGAGGAAGGCAAGCGCGTCTTCCAGGAAACCGCCGGCAAGACGACATTCTCCGCACGCAAGATCATCGTCGACGCACTGCGCGAATCCGGCGATCTTGACGGCGAGCCGACTCCGACCAAGCGTATGACGAACTTCTACGAGAAGGGCGACAAGCCGCTCGAAATCGTCACTTCCCGCCAGTGGTATCTCAAGAACGGCGGCACCGATCAGAAGCTGAACGCCGAACTGATCGAACGCGGTCGCGAACTGAACTTCCATCCTGATTTCATGCGCGTGCGTTACGAAAACTGGGTGAACGGCCTGAATGGCGATTGGCTGATCTCCCGTCAGCGCTTCTTCGGCGTGCCGTTCCCGCTGTGGTATCCGGTGAAGGAAGATGGCACCGCCGATTACGATCATCCGATCGTGCCGAGCGAGGACCGCTTGCCGATCGATCCGACCGACGATGTGCCGGAAGGCTACAGCGAGGACCAGCGCGACGTGCCCGGTGGCTTCACCGCCGAACCTGACATCATGGATACGTGGGCGACCTCGTCGCTCACCCCGCAGATCGTGACCCGCTGGGAAGAGCCGGGCGAAGAGAACCAGGCGATTTTCAACGCCACCTTCCCGATGGACCTGCGTCCGCAGGGTCAGGACATCATCCGCACCTGGCTGTTCTCCACCGTGGATCGCGCGCATCTCGAGAACAAGTGTCTGCCGTGGGCCAATGCCACCCTGTCTGGATGGATTCTTGATCCGGATCACAAGAAGATGTCGAAGTCCAAGGGCAACGTGGTTGTGCCAGACAAGCCGATCAAGCAGTTCGGCGCCGACGCGGTGCGTTATTGGGCCGCTGCGGCACGTTTGGGCCTGGATGCCACCTACGACGAAGGCCAGATGAAGATCGGCCGCCGTTTGGCCATCAAGCTGCTCAACGCCACCAAGTTCGCACTGGCCATCGGCCGTGAGGATGAGAACCACCATGTGGGCGCTCCGGCAACCGCAAGCTGGAACCCTGCCGACGTGACCGAGCCGCTGGACCGCGCAGCCATGGCCAAGATGGCCCTCGTAGTGCGCGAAGCCACCGAAAGCCTCAACAACTACGAGCATTCCAAGGCTTTGGAAGTCATCGAAAACTACTTCTGGCAGTTCTGCGACGATTACATCGAGCTGGTCAAGAACCGTGCATACGGCACCGCAGACTCCACCGGCCATGTGCCGAGCGAGAAGGCCGTGAAGTCCGCTCGCACCGCGCTGGGACTGGGCTTGGATGCCTTCGCACGCCTGCTGGCACCGTACCTGCCGTACGCCACCGAAGAAGTGTGGAGCTGGATGCATGAGGGCGAAGGCTCCGTGCACCACGCCGCATGGCCGAAGGCTGAAACGTACGATGCGGCCGCAGCAGCCGTCTCCCCGGAGCTGCTCACCCATGCCGGTGAAGCTCTGGCCGCGCTGCGTGGCATCAAGTCGAAGGCCAAGGTTTCGATGAAGACCCCGATCCTTTCCGTGCAGCTGGGCGTTTCCGATGAAGCGCGCGAATCCATCGAAAGCGCATTGGGCGATATCGCCGAAGCCGGTCGCGTGGTCGGACGCATCTCCTTCACCTCGCCTGCGGCAGCCGAAGGTGAGGACGAGGCCGCAACCGACGTGACAATCGTTGAAAGCGAGCTGGGCGAGCCGCCGGCAAAGAAACCTAAGAAATAATCTTCTGAAATCATATCGGCCGGCGGCTCTCACGGGACTGCCGGCTGACGGTAAAGCCTCCTTTTGTATTGCCCTGCATTGCGGATTTCGGTATTGCAAAAGGAGGTTTTATCGTATCCTTATGCTTTTCCAAATCGCAATCGATGCATGGTCGGGGTTGCGAAAATCACATTCCCTACCAGAATATGTACCCCCGTACTCGAAAAACCGCATTCCCGATGCTCAATCGCAGTCAACGCACGCAAGAGGGCATCAAAGCGGCGTTCCAAGCCGAAATACGTACCCCCGTATCCGAAAAAACCGGAAAAACCGATCCAGATCGCTCTTATTCATGAACGGGGGCCGCGCCAAAACAACCACAAATCACACCCATCAGCGGAAACAACCAATCTACAGTATCGGAACAGCCAGCAAATACTGCGCGACGCCAGTCGCCTTTGCGGAGCCAGCCGACAGTCCAGACTGCATCGCACCGTCCAAAATCTCAGCCGCGGCAGCCAACTCAACCGTCTCGTCGATCAAATCGCCATTATTTGGCGCAAACTCACTTTTCGCCAAACCGTAGCCCGAAATCGGCATCGAGCCGGCGGATTCGGAACCACCGTCCGAAGCGGCGGAATCTCCCTTCTTCGTGGAGCCATCCACTCCCCCAACCTTCGCCACGTTCTTCGACGTGGCGTCCGCAGCCGCGCCGAATGACGGACGCAATCCACCCGCATAGCTCATCACATCGTCCATGCTGATGGCGTTCTTGTCGTCAACCAAGCTGGAGGAATCGGCGGCATCGCCCTTGGCCTGCACCCGTTCCGCCTTATGCTGAGCCTTGGCGCGCGACTTCTCGGCCTTCGCGCACAACGCACGCCCAGCCGAAACGGTGCGCATTGAATCAAGCACCGAAGAGCCGTCAGCAGCGTTGGAATCCGATGTCTCGTCATCCGAATCCAGCTGGTCAGCAAACCGCACAATGATCTGATGGAACGCGCTGGCCTGCCCGATGTGCTCGCTAGCGTCCGCCAACGCGGTCATCGCGGCGGAGACTTTGTCGGATGCGGTTTTGAGCTTCTCATTGCCCTTGATGCCGGCACGCACGTCGGCGATCGCCTGGTTTTCGTATTCGGACGCGGTGCCGGTGGTGGCGCCCAGTTCCTTGAGTCGAGCCGTGTATGCGTCGGTGAAGTCCATCGAATACGGAATCATCGCGGAGGACAGCTGTGACTGGCCGGCACTGTAATCCTTGGCGCCGCGCTGCTGCTCCTCGCCCGCACGCTTGTTGAGTTCCGCCACCAAACCGGATGTGCCACGCTGTTCGATGGTGCGAATCACCTCGTTCACCGCGTCGGCGGCACCAATATGTCGGTAGGCGGCGCTCACGTCGTTGACGACGTTGGCAAGATCCGCCACGGACTTAGCTACGGGGGTGTCGCCGTTCAACTCGGATGCGGTGCCAAGAATGGCGGACAGCTGCGTGGAATTGCCGAGTGAGCCGGACAGATGCGTGGTATACGAACCGACATACGCCTCAACATAGGCGTCGAACGCCTGCTCATGCGCTTTGGAACGCGTTGAGATGGTCTGTTTGGCAATCGCTTTTTCGTTGTCCCGAAGCTTTTCCAGTTGAGAAATGAGCTTGCGATTGCGCTGCGAACCAACGTTGGTCAACCCGTCCACCATCGTCGCCGCACGCTTGGTGAGATCAGGCAGCGATTGGCCGGCATCGCCATCCACCGCGGCGACGGCCAGCGAGCTCATGGAGAAACGATGCGCCGTCACATACGTGTTAAATGTTAGATCCTCACCGGGTTTGCCGGCTGCGGCCACCAGTGTCGAAGTGTTGTCCGACGAAACGGCCACACCGTCATCAGCGGTCACGTCATTGCCGACGCGGCTGGGGATGGTAAAAGCGACGATCGGTGTCAAATCGGCCGTTTTGTCGGCATCAACGGCATGCAGGGCGATGCGAACGCCAACCATTCCGGAAGCGCCGGAAATTTCGGAAGCGCTCACATTGGGACCGTCAAGAGTGAACGTGGCGGACACTTTCCACGGCATTGCCACAGTACCTTTGGGAACGCGCTGTGATGCGTGCGATGCAGAAGTTCCGCTTTGGGTCAGGAAAAGACGGCCAGGCTTGTCGATGGATTCATACGCGCTCATCACGTCACTTTGCGTCGCCTCGACCGCATATTGCCTGTTCTGCCGCATGAACGTCGCCACATTGGCCGCATCGACGGCCGCGACCGGAATCGCGGCGACAAGCGCCACAGCAGTAGCCGCGGAAAGATGGCGACGGATGTCCCGTGGATGAATCGTAAGTGCGTGACGCATGCCGAGCCTCTCAATCGCAATTACAAATGCCTGAAATACTTTTCCAAAGCATTCAATGTAGCGCCCGGCATGCCCCGAAATACTTGTTTTTCACCGAAAACAGACAGGTCAGGCGAATACGTCGAGCACACCCGTATCGCCGCCGTTCTCGGCGATGCGCTTATGCCTGCGCTTGGCTTCGGTCACCACGAATTCGCGATACATTTCGGCGATGTCGGGATCCAACCCGGCATCGACAGCAATGCGGTGCAACCGTTCGATCTGGTAATCCTCACGCTTGTAATCGGCCGGCGCGAAACCCGCGCGGGCTTTCAGCACACCCACTTGGGACGTGTATTTGAAGCGTTCCGCCAGTAGGGAAACGATGGCCGTGTCGACATTGTCGATCGACTGGCGCAATGCAGCGATTTTCGCCACGGCATCGGCGACCTCGGGATTGCTTTGCGCGGTGCCCACATCGATGACGGTTTCGGTTTCATGCTCTTCTTCTGGCCGAAGCCAGTCATGTTCGCTATCGCTCATGCGTACAAGACTACCGCGCGCATGTCACTTGGAGAAGTACCGTTGCAGCACAATCGTGGTTTCCGTGCTCACCGGCACCGTTTGGTGGATGACGTTCAGCAGATCCTCAAGCTTGCTTGGCGAGGCTGCGCGCACGGTCAGCATGTAGCTGGGTGACCCAGCCACGGAATCGCACGACATGATGCCTTCGATATCCTGCAATTTGGAGGGAATCTCGGCTTCCTTGGAATAATCGATCGGCGTGACCGCAATGTAGGCACGTACGGCGAGGCCACGCTTTTCATCGTCGATAACGGCCTTGTAACCGAGAATCACATTACGACGTTCCAGTTTCTGCACGCGCGATTGCACCGCGGAAATCGACAGTCCCGTAGCATCCGAAAGCTGAGACAGCGTAGCGCGGCCGTCTTTCTCCAGCATGCTGAGAATGGTCTCGTCGATATCGTCGAATTGGCCCACGCTCGCATGCGTGGTGTCGGGTTCGTTGCCATTGCCTGTCATAGATACCCCTTTCCAACAAGCATTCTGCATCAGTCCGGTAGGACCGACTCCCCTATGCAGCTCACGTTTCCGTCCATTACCATACCCACCCCAACACACAATCCGTCAACCGCATTTTCGTAACATTTCCAACGAATTTCGATTTTCAATCTTTTTTCTCCTATTTTTTTCACACACCCCCTGTATAGCAATACTATTTTCGTCTTTTTACTTTCGATTTCGTATTTTTTCGTGCGTCGGTTTTTACATACCGTATGTCCACAACGTGATCATCCACATTGCCGAATGGTGCGGAACTTTCGAAAAACAATCGAAACGCATTCGAAAGTAGTTGAAAACTGCAAAACGGAAAAACAGCCAAACAGAAAGACAGCCGAGCGAAACAAAAGGGCCGCATGGCGATTGTCATACGACCCTTGGATGCATATACCGCAGATTGCGATTACTAGCGATTAGTTGTTGCCGTTATTCGCGGTATTGCCGCTCTGCTGGATCAGCGACGCCATGAAATCACGGTTGGTCGCGGTCTTCTTCAGGCGCGGCACAAGCGTCTGATAAGCCTGCTCAGGCTCCAGACCGCCAAGCAGACGACGCAGACGGTAGATGATCGGCAGCTCCTGCGGATCGGTGATGAGTTCCTCGCGACGGGTGCCGGAAGCGTTCACGTCGATGGCCGGGAACAGGCGCTTGTCGGCCAGTTCGCGGCTCAGGCGCAGCTCCATGTTGCCGGTGCCCTTGAACTCCTCGAAAATCACCTCGTCCATCTTGGAGCCGGTTTCCACCAGTGCGGAGGAGATGATGGTCAGAGAGCCGCCGTTTTCGATGTTACGAGCGGCACCGAAGAACTTCTTCGGTGGGTACAGCGCCTGGGCATCCACACCACCGGAAAGAATACGGCCGGAAGCCGGAGCGGCGATGTTGTAGGCACGGGCCAGACGGGTCATGGAATCAAGCAGCACCACCACGTCCTGGCCAAGCTCCACGAGACGCTTCGCGCGTTCGATGGCGAGTTCGGCGACGGTGGTGTGGTCGGAGGCCGGACGGTCGAAGGTGGAGGAAATGACCTCGCCCTGCACCGTGCGTTCCATATCGGTGACCTCTTCCGGACGTTCGTCCACGAGCACGACCATCAGGTGGACTTCCGGATTGTTGGTGGCGATCGCGTTGGCGATGTTCTGCAGGGTGATGGTCTTGCCGGCCTTCGGCGGAGACACGATCAGGCCACGCTGACCCTTGCCGATCGGCGCCACGATGTCGATGAGACGGCCGGTGAGCTTGTTCGGCGCGGTTTCCTGCTTCAGACGCTCCTGCGGATACAGCGGAGTGAGCTTGTTGAACTGCGGACGGTTCTGTGCGGCCTCCACGGTCATGCCGTTGATGGAGTCGATGGACTGCAGCGGCACGAACTTCTGACGCTGGTTGCGGCGGTCGCCCTCACGCGGGGTACGGATGGAACCGTGCACGGCATCACCCTTGCGCAGCCCATACTTCTTGACCTGGCCCATGGAAACGTACACGTCGTTCGGACCTGGCAAATAGCCGGAGGTACGCACGAAAGCGTAGGAATCGAGCACGTCGACGATGCCCGCGACAGGCACGAGATCCTCTTTCGGCTCCTCGTGACGCTGTTCGCGTTCAGCATTGCGATCCGTGCGCTCGTTACGCTCGTTGCGATCATTGTTGCGGTCGCCGGTGCGGCCACGACGCTCGTCACGCTCGTCATAATCGCGGTCGCGGCCACGCAGGCGGCGGCCACGACGATCCATACGGTCACCCCTATCGCTGGTGCGGCTACGGCCACGACGCGCGAAGTCACCGTCTTCAGCCTCGTCACGACGTTCGTCATCATCGCTGCCCTGCGAAGGCAACGTGGCGAGAATGTCATCAAGATCGCGCACGACGTCCTCATCCTTCGGCTCTTCCACCGCACGACGGCGACGGCGCGGCTCAACGTCGGACGCATCATCCTTACGATGGCGACGACGGTCATCCTGCTTCGGCGAAGCATCGTCCAATCCCAGTTCGGCCAGCAGATCGGTGGCAGTGTCCGTATCACGGCGGCGACGGCGCTTCGGAGCCTCATCGATGCTGTCCAGGGCGTTCACCGCGGCCATGACATCGGCCGCATCCTCGCTCGTCGGAGCCTCAGCCTGCTTGCGACGGTCAGCACGCTCGGTGCGCTCGGCACGTTCCGTCTGTTCGGAGCGCTCCGCACGCTCAGCGCTATCAGCACGTCCGGCAAGGGTCTTCCTAACGGTTTTGGCAGTCTGCTTTTCGGACTGCTCAGCCTCGTTGGCTTTGCTTTCGGCAGCCTCGTTGGACTTGCCGGATTCCTCAGCCGTGTTCGCCGCGACCTCAGCGTCTGCGGTTTGGGCTTCAGCAGGAGCCACCGGAGCGGCCGGTGCAGCGGACTTCGGAGCTCGCACGGTCACACCGGCAGGCGCTTCGCCGCCGGAACGAGCGGCCTGAAGCGTCGCGATAAGTTCCGGCTTACGCATGGTGGAGGTGCCACGAAGGCCCATCTGCTTGGCGAGCTCCTTGAGCTCAGGCAGTTTCATGTCTTCAAGATTCGGGCTGGTTGCCACTGGTTTTTGCCTTTCCCCTAGCTTTCGCAAGCACACGCCTGCAACAGCTGTAAAAAAGAGATACGGAAATTTCCGCCACTGAAAGTCCGCCGCGAAATATCACGGTTTTCGAACTTCTCTAACCATACAACGTCATCCAGACCAACGCAATGTAGGCGTGCCAACGTATTCATGCCAATCAAGCATTCAAGTCAATGACAAATCGCAAATCACAATGCGAAAGACCCGCCATGCGATCACATGACGGGTCTTTCGCTTTACCACATGCTTTACAGCAACGGGTGCAGGTCTTGCCGGAACCTACTTTTCCTCGTGATAGCTCTTGTCGGTATTGACGGACCATACGTTCTTCTTGGACGTCTTGCCGTTCTTGATATTGCCGACGGCCTCGATTGCGGTGGCCATGGAATGATCCATGTTGTTGTAACGATGCTGGCCGTTGCGGCCGACGCAATACAGATTGCCGAAGGAATCGAGGTATTCCACGAGCTCAGGCATGCGATCGTAGGTGTCGAAATATGCCGGATACGCCTTCTTCACGCGCTCACGATGGGAGTCGATCACGTCTTGCGGACCGTTGATGATCTGCATGCGCGTAAGCTCCTGGATGGCGAACTTCTTCGCTTCCTCGTCAGACATGTTCCAGAAGGAATCGCCTTCTTCGCAGAAGTATTCAAGACCGATCCACACGGTGTTGTCAACGTCCTTGACCAGGTACGGGCTCCAGTTGTTGAAGATCTGCAAACGGCCGACCTTGTAGCCCGGATCCTGCACGTAAATCCAGCAATCAGGCACGATCGGCGGGTTGCCGAGGGTGGGAATGTCAGTGGTGTTCGACAGGCGCAGGTGCTTGACGAGCAGACCAACGGTCACGAAGTCGCGGTACGGCAGGCCGTTGGCGATTTCGGTCATGTCCTTCGGCGCGGGCTTGCTGGAGGCGTCCACGGCGTTGATGAGATCCTTGACGGGCATGGAGGAGATGAAGTCGTCCGCGGCCATTTCGGTGCGGTTGCCTTCGGAATCCTCATATACCACGGATGCGATCTTGCCGTCGGCCTGGCGAATCTCCACCACGTTCGCGTCGGTGATGACCTTCACGCCCGCGGCCTCGCAGTTGGCCTCGACGGTTTCCCACAGCTGGCCCGGACCATACTTCGGATACCAGAATTCCTCAATCAGCGAGGTTTCAACCTCGGCATTGCTGCGCTTCTTCGGCAGGAGCTTCTGGAACGCGTTCTTCAGCACGCCCATAATGCTCAGGCCCTTGACTCGCTGCGCACCCCAATCGGCGGAAATCTGGGACGGATGGCGACCCCACAGCTTCTCGGTGTACCCCTCGAAGAACATGGAATACAGCTTGCGGCCGAAACGATTGATGTAGAAGTTCTCCAGATTGTCTTCCGGCAGCTTGTGCACCATGGACTTCAGATAGCTGAAGCCGGCAACAAGCGTAAGCTTCGGGCCCATGGCCTTCAACGTGTTGGCGCTCAGGGAAATCGGGTAGTCAAAGAAGTGGCGGTTCCAGTAAATACGAGACACGCGATGACGCTTGAGCATCACCTTGTCTTCGACTTCCGGATCCGGTCCGCCCGGTTCCATATCGTGCTCGCGACCGAGCTTCTTGTCATCATAGCTTGGCGCGCCCTGCAGCGGCAGGACCCCCTTCCACCAATCCATGATGCGTTCGTCCTTCGAGAAGAAACGATGGCCGCCAATATCCATACGGTTGCCATCATGCTTGACGGTGCGGGAGATGCCGCCGAATTCGCGGGTCGCTTCCAACACAGTCACGTCGTAGTTCTCGGAGCCACCGTCCTTGACGAGCTCCCAAGCGGCAGTCAGGCCTGCAGGGCCACCGCCGATAATCACCACGGATTGCTTTTGCGTCACTTTGAGGTCTCCTTATGAAAACAAAAATCCCTGATAGTCTACCCGAGGGTAGGGAAACGAACACCGCAACTTGTGCGAATGCTTACAAAATCAAGCCAAGTCAGCCGGATATACGGCTATCGCGTCACGCAAAACGCAATCATCAAACCGGCCGATGCACGACCCGGCTGCGCGGCCAAAGCGCGCAACCACATTACGCAATCCAACTACGCGACCAGCAACCGCACAACTGGCAACCGCGTGACCGGCAACTGCGCAACTAGATGGAATCAGGAATGTCAATATCGGTTTTCTGCACTTCCTCAACATTGACATCCTTGAACGTGACGATACGCACGTTCTTGACGAAACGACTGGAACGATAGACGTCCCACACCCAAGCATCAGTCAGGCGCACGTCGAAATACACGTCCTGGCCTGCGGAACGCACATTGAAATCGACTTTATTCGCCAAATAAAAGCGACGTTCCGTTTCAACAACATACGTAAACAGCTTGATTACGTCGCGATACTCCTTATACAGAGCCAGTTCCGCGTCGGTTTCGTAATTATCGAGATCCTCGGCGCTCATCACTTACCTTCCGTATCGCGCTTGCGACCACGACCAAGCGTGCGCCACCAAGCTTCCTTCGACGTCTTACGCTCGCCCGCCGTGTACGGCCAGCTGTTTTCGGCATCGGCATCGCCAGTAACGGACTTGCGATCATCATGCTCGCTTTGTCGCGCAGGTTCCGCGCCTTCCGCGTCCTTCCGCACAGCCTCGGCCACGTCACCAGCACCATCGGAAGAAGCTTTCTGCATGGATTGCGCAGCTGCCGCAGCATCGTTGACATCCGTACCTTCCGCATCATGCTTCGAAGCATTCTTCTCATTCAGTCGGATGGCAATGGAATGCTCGCGCGCGCTCAACGCCTCCTTGACGCCCGGATTATCTTCGATCACATGCATGCCGAACGCGTCAAGCGAACGGATCGGGTCGAACTCGTCAACCAGCGTGTCCATAACGATCAGATCCTGGTAACGGTTCTGCGAAGCGTTCCACAAGGCGTCGCGCGAACGACCGGACGGCACGAATCCCAACGACTGGTACACGGACACGGAACGCGTGTTCTGCTCGGGCACGGCAACCCAAATGCGATGCATGCCAAGGCCTGCCGGTTCCGGCGCAAGTCCGTACGTCATCACACGCGGCATGATGTCACGCGAATAGCCACGGCCGCGGTAATCCTTGCCAAGCACCACCTGAATGCGCGCGGAACGAGCCCAACCGTCAATATCGATCAGGAAAATCATGCCAATCACATTGTCGGAATTCGCGGCATCGATCTCGCCATCGCCATCATGGTCGGCTTCGGTGATGATGGACCATGCGATCGTGCGACGCGACTCCGGATCCCCCACACCGGATTCGGTCGGCGTTTCGCCTTGGGACCATGCCACGGAACGACGCACCCACGCATGCACCGCGCCACGCTCGGCAACCCGATCCTTGCCGGTGATTCCGGAAGCGCCGATGTACGCCCCAATGGCGTCCATACGGTCGAGATCTTCGATCACGGACGGGCGCAGATGCACCATCTCGCCCTTGATAGACGGAATGACGATGAGATCCGGCAATTCACGCGACTGCTGGTCCAACTGCTCCTGTGTCGCAGCCTCAACTTGTTCTGGCATTATTCCTGTCCCCTACATCATTGCAGGCACGACCGTCGTCGCACCCATACCGAGGGTATTGTACCCGACTGTATGTCAGCTGTGAATCCGCGCGGCGGCAATCGCTGTACATATTCCTCTACCAGCATAACCTGATGTTGAAGAACATGTCGGTAATCGTAAGAAAATGCGCTTCGCGATTATGCATTCTCTTTCTTTGAAATCCCTTTTCTGGAATAACGAAAAGAAAACGCACGTCCCAAGCTTTTTGGAACGTGCGTTTTCCTGCGATTCAACAATCGGCTGTAATCGTCAGCAATCGTTGTAAACGTTACTTGATCTTGCTCATCACGATCTTGGTGACGGCCTTTGCATCAGCCTGACCGCGAGTGGCGCGCATGACGGCACCAATGATGGCGCCCATCGGCTTCATATTGCCGCTCTTGAGCTTTTCAACGATGTCAGGATTGGCTGCGAGAGCCTCATCCACGGCCTTTTCGAGAGCGCCGTCATCAGACACGACCTGGAAGCCATGCTTCTTGACGACCTCATCCGGAGTGCCTTCGCCAGCAAGCACACCGGCGACGGTCTGCTTGGCCAGCTTGTCGTTGAGCTTGCCATCGGCGATCAGCTTCTCAACCTCAGCAACATCGGCCGGAGTGATCGGCAGCTCTTCGAGGCTCACGCCCTTGTTGTTGGCTTCACGGCTCAGCTCGCCCAGCCACCACTTCTTGGCACCTGCGGCGGTGGCACCAGCCTTGACGGTCTCCTCAAGCAGATCCAGAGCGTCGGCGTTGAGCACGTCACGCATCTCCAAATCGTTGAAGCCCCACTCGCCCTTCAGGCGGTTGCGGCGCTCGCGCGGCATTTCCGGCATCTGAGCCTTCATCTCTTCGATGTGCTCCTTGGTGATGTGCAGCATCACCAGATCCGGATCCGGGAAGTAGCGGTAATCGTCGGCGTCGGACTTCACGCGGCCGCCGGCGGTGGTCTGCGAAGCCTCATCCCAGTGTCGGGTTTCCTGCAGAATCTCGCCGCCTTCGCTCAGAATGGCCGCCTGACGGCGAATCTCATACTGAATGGTCTTTTCAATGCCACGGAACGAGTTCACGTTCTTGGTTTCGGAACGAGTGCCGAACGGGTCGGACGGGCTGTTGCGCAGCGACACGTTCACATCGGCGCGCATGTTGCCCTGCTCCATACGAGCGTGGGAGATGTTCAGCGCACGCACGATGTCGCGGATGGCGCGCATGTAGGCACCGGCGATTTCCGGAGCACGATCGCCTGCGCCAACGATCGGCTTGGTCACGATTTCGATCAGCGGAACGCCTGCACGGTTGTAGTCGACCAGGGAGTGGTCAGCGCCTTCGATACGGCCGTCAGCACCACCGACGTGGGTGTTCTTACCGGCGTCGTCTTCGATGTGGGCGCGTTCGATCGGCACACGGAACACGGTGCCGTCTTCAAGTTCCACATCAAGATAGCCGTTGCCGTTGGTCGGCTTGTCATACTGCGAGATCTGGTAATCGCGCGGCATGTCCGGGTAGAAGTAGTTCTTACGCGCGAACTGGCTCCACTCGGCAATTTCGCAATGCAGGGCAAGACCCAGCTTGATGGCGTAATCGACTGCGGTCTTGTTGACCACCGGCAGAGAACCCGGCAGACCAAGGCTCACAGGGGTGAGCTGGCTGTTCGGATCGCCACCGAACGAGACTTCGGCCGGGCAGAACAGCTTCGTGGTGGTGCTCAGCTCAACATGGGTTTCCAGACCGATGACCGGATCGAACTTCTTGACGGCATCGGCGTACTTCATCAACTTTTCAGCCATTTTGTTTTCTTTCCTCCGATGCTTCCTACTTGTTCAAGCCGTCGAGCCACGGGGTCTTCAGGGACTGCCAGATCGGACCGTTCCAGTCTTCCTCGAGAGCCGCCTCAAGTGCCGCGGCAGGCTTGTACATGGCCTCGTCACGCTGCTGCGGAGCGAGGAACTGGAAGCCAACCGGCAAGCCGTCGTCGCTCAGACCAGCAGGAATGCTCATGGCCGGAACGCCTGCAAGGTTGGCCGGAATGGTGGTGATATCGATGGCGTACATGGCCATCGGATCCTCGGTCTTCTCACCGAACTTGAATGCGGTGACCGGGCTGGTCGGGCCAACAAGCACGTCGACCTTCTCGAAAGCCTTCTTGAAATCGTCGATGATCAGGGTGCGCACCTTCTGTGCGGAACCGTACCAAGCATCGTAATAGCCAGCGGACAGGGCGTACGTGCCAAGGATGATACGACGCTTGACCTCGTCGCCGAAACCGGCTTCACGAGTGTAGGCCATCATGTTGGCGGCGGTCTGCGGAACGCCTGCCGGCGGCATGACGCGCAGACCGTAGCGCATGCCATCGTAACGGGCCAGGTTGGAGCTGACCTCGGACGGCATGATGATGTAGTACGCGCCAAGGGAGTACGGCAGGTGCGGCAGAGACACTTCAGTGACTTCAGCGCCCATCTCCTCAAGCTTCTTGACACCTTCGTTGAAGCGTGCCATAACGCCCGGCTGGAAGCCTTCGCCGCCGAGCTCCTTGATCAGGCCGACTTTGAGGCCCTTCAGATCACGCTTCATGCCTTCGCGGGCGGCTGCCACCATCGGGCGAGGGCCTTCCGGAATGGACGTGGAATCGCGCTTGTCGTGGCCGCCGATCACTTCCTGCAGCAGGGCCGCGTCGAGCACAGTACGGGAGCATGGGCCGATCTGGTCGAGCGAGGAAGCCATGGCGATTGCGCCGAAACGGGAGACACCGCCGTAGGTCGGCTTGACACCGACGGTACCGGTCAGCGAGCCCGGCTGACGGATGGAGCCACCGGTGTCGGTACCCAAGGCGAGCGGGGCTTCGAACGCTGCCACTGCAGCTGCGGAACCACCGCCGGAACCGCCCGGAACACGTTCGGTATCCCACGGATTGTGTGTGGTCTGGTAGGCGGAATGCTCGGTGGACGAACCCTGAGCGAACTCATCGAGGTTGGTCTTGCCCAGCAGCGGCATGCCTGCAGCCTTGAGCTTCTCGATGACGGTAGCGTCGTACGGAGGCACCCAGCCTTCGAGGATCTTGGAGGCTGCGGTGGTTTCGATGCCCTTGGTGACGATCATGTCTTTGATGGCGATCGGCACGCCGGCAAGTTCCGGCAGCTGTGCCTTTTCCTCATCGGACTTGGCATCGAAGGCGTCGGCCTGCTCGAGAGCCTGATCGCCGGACACCTTCAGGAAAGCCTTGATGCTCGGCTCGGCGGCCTCGATGACTTCGAGATGCGCTTCAACCAGTTCACGGCTGGAAACTTCCTTGGCCTTGATCTTAGCCGCCATCTCGGCGGCGGAAAGCTTGACGAGTTCGCTCATGTCACTCCTCCCCCAGAATGCGCGGTGCAACAAACATGCCGGCCTCGGAAACCGGAGCGCCTGCGGTCGCCTCTTCCTGAGTCAGCGGGGTTTGAGGCACATCCGGGCGCAGGTAGGCTTCCAGAGGAATCGGGTTTGCGGTCGGCTCCACATCATCGGTGGCGACTTCCTGGACCTTGTTGATGGATTCTGCGATGACGTTCAGATCGCCCTGCAGACGGGCAATCTCCTCGTCAGTGAGTGCAATTCGGGCCAAATCGCCCAGATGCACAATTTCTTCTTTGGTGAAAGTAGGCATGTCCCTAACATTAACGCGTCTGTGTGACGAGCGCCCGCCCATTTCGCCTCGCCCGGCAGCCCTACCACGCTCCCGCCCTATCACCCCGACAAAGTCCCAATTCCCCCGGCAGCCCCACACTGCATGCCGCCCGGCAGCCCCACACGCTAACCGCAACAGCCCGCCGCACCAACACCCCAGCTCTGTCAGAGTCCCAAATCCCCCACCCACTGGAACAAAAGGACGCCAAACGCTGTTTCACCGGGCAAATCCCTCCAGACACTGGAGGATTCTTCCCGCCAACAAGCCATCCACAGTCCCAAAACCTCCATCCACAGTCCCAAAACCTCCGTCCACAGTCCCAAAACCTCCACTCACTGGAACAATCCGGGCCCAAACCAGCCTCTCATCGTCCCGATTCGTCCACCCGCTGGAAGAATCTTCCCGCTGAACGCTCTGCTGGAGTCCGGATTCCTCCAGAAGATGGAAGGATCGAGACTCCAGGAGGGTCGGTTGTGACCTGATTGTTCCAGCGGATGGAGGAATCCTCCCGCGGAAGGCCCCGCTAGAGGCCAAAATCCTCCAGTCATTGGAACAAAACGGACACTAAAAGCAATACAACCGTCTAAAAACCTCCAGTCACTGGATGAATCCTCCCACTAGCGCTTCGTCAGAGCCCCTATTCCTCCACCCAATGGAAGAATTCTCCCGCAAGCCAGCCATCCACAGTCCCAATACCTCCACCCAATGGAGGAATCTGGACTCTGAACGGCATCCCAATACTTAAAAATATCCAACCAATAGAAGAAAACAACAAAAATTCACACAAAACAAGTGGATACAAGCACTTATCTGCAAAACAACCACCCAGTTATCCACAAAACCCGTAAGTTATCCACAGACACGCCCGAAACAGCATCCTCTATTCACATTTGCCGACCGCACTTCCATAGCAGAGCCACAACAAGATAGCGTCAAATCATGAAAGCATATCCTCAAATCGATGCGCTGCTCGATCAAACAGAAAATGCGCAACGATGCGCACACAGCAGTGACCCTCTCATCCAGAAGGGACTATATCGCAGATACCGCGCGGGAGATTTGGCGCGCCCATACCCAGGGCTATTCGCCCGTGCCGAATATTGGAATCAGCTGAACGAGCCCGAACAATCGTTGCACGCGGCCCGAACCCTCAGCAGGCTCCACCCCAACTGGGTTTTCGCAGGAATAACAGCCGCCGCAGCCCACGGATTCGACCACCCGCGATTCCTGCACCGGCAAGGACTGACCATAACATTGCCCAATCACGGATCATACCGGCCGCACGACAAACTCAATATCATCTACAGCCCATATCCCAGAGAAAATGCGGTACTCGCAAACGGAATCCATGTCACTAATCCCCCTCGTACCTTATTGGACTGTGGACGGACGTTAGAGTTCATCTATTCCCTGCCGATTTTCGATGATGCAGCAGCAGACGGAATCGAAGAAAAGCAGATCTTGCAGGAATGCGCACGCACGACACTCGATTGTTCGCGCATCTTCAAATTGTTGAGATATACCGACGCAGGAAGTGAAAATGGCGGTGAATCTTTTGCTCGGGCAGTCATGATTGAAAACGGTTTTGCGGTTCCTCAATTGCAAGTCTCCTTCGCCGACTCGCTTACGGGAAAACAATTTAGGGTCGATTTTTTATGGCGCACAACCGATGGACGTATTATTGTCGGAGAACTTGACGGCACAGCAAAATACGTTGATCCGAAAATGACTGATCGTAGGAGCATCCAGGAGACCGTTCAGGCCGAGCGAGAACGCGAGCAAGCGCTTTTTCGCGCAGGAGTTACGGAAATTGTCAGATTAACTTTTGACGATGCAGTCCAGCAAAAACCGCTGATTGCGAAACTGCGGCGTGCTGGGGTTCCTTGCGTTTCATAGGGTAATCATCTGCGGGAAGATTCCTCCAGAGGGTGGAGAAATCTAGACTCTAGCAGGGCACTCAGCGGAAAGATTGCTCCAGTAGGTGGAGGATTTGGGTCTCTGGTGAGGCTTTCAGAGGGAAGATTCCTCCAGCGACTGGAAGAATCAGGACTCTGACGGGCTTGTTAGCGGGAAGATTGCTCCAGTAAGTGGAGGAATCTTCCCGCAGAACACCGTACTAAAGTCCCAACCTCTCCAGTCACTGAAGGACTCACCCCGCCAGACGCCCCACAGGAGACCCAAAACCTCCACCCACTGGAACAATCACCCCGCTGACAGAACTCCAATCGTCCCGATTCTTCCAGTCACTGGAGGATTTTGGACGATGGGAGATGGAGGTTAGAGCTGGGGAGCGGCGTGCTGGGAGATCCATGCGTGCATGGAAACGGCGGCCGCGGCTCCGGCATTGATGGAACGCACCGAACCGAACTGGGAGATGTAAACCACATCGTCGGCCAACTCAAGCGCTTTTTCGGACAATCCCGGGCCTTCCGCGCCAAACAGCATGAGGCAACGCTTCGGAAAACGGTACGTTTCCATCGGCACCGCACCCGGAATAATATCAAGCGCAATAACCCGCGCCGCCTTCAACTCGGCAATACGCTGATCAATCGCAGCCAATTGCGCCATGCAGGTAGGCTCGAATCCATTCCCAACGCCGCTTGCATCCGAAGCATCCGTCGAAATGCCAGATGGAGCGCATCCAGCAACACGGCCTTCAGTCAACAAAGCATCGCTTACGCCGGTATCGTTTCCAGCTTCCACATTTTTTCCCGCACTTTCATGCATACGAAATGCGATTGCGGCCGCCTGCGATTGCGCCGCCGCGATTTCTCCGGCAATGCGCAGCTTCCAGCATTCGACAAGTTCGGTTATGGAAGGGTGGTTTTCGACGTGCTGGTACAGCTCCGTCATCAGCGACCCCTTGCGATTCCACTTGTGCGGTCCGACGATATGCACACGTTTCGCTTGGAACGCGTTCGCCGTGCGCACCATGGATCCGATGTTGAAATCGTGCGTCCAGTTTTCCACGGCGACTTCGAAATCATGGCGACCGCGAGCGTCAAGATCGGCTTTGATAGCCGCGACCGCCCAGTAGCGATACTGGTCAAGCACGTTGCGACGATCGCCCTCGTCAAGCAAAGACGAGTCGAATCGGCGATCATAATTTACAGATTGCGGATCATCCGGACGAGGCTCACCCGGATGTGTTTCGGCCCACGGCCCTACACCCACCTCGCGAAAGACCGGCTCGCCAGACGCTTTCGCTGCAATATCAATGGGATTAGGCTGATGCACGCGATTCCTCCTTACGAACCTCGTATCGCCAATGGCTGGTCAACAGGATACCTAGTGAAGCTCCGATTCCTTGAACACTTCAACGAACGGCAGCTCGGATTCAAACCCATCCACCGGATTGATGACCTTGATCATCGGCTCGGTCATGTCAACGCCGCCGATCAGCGAAGCGACGGCAAGCACCTCGGCGCCCTCGTTCTTCACCACGGAGAAATCAAGGCTCAACTCATTGCCATTGCGCAAGGTAACCAAAGAGGACGTCTGTACATACGACTTTTCAGACAACCAGGAATCCAGCAACACCACGCGCTTACCCGCGATCGACGGTCCCTTAATGGACGGATACACGAAATCCATCACAAAACCGTTGAGATTCTCACCGCGCGAAGCGGCCGCCTGAATCATGGCGGACACCAGCGGAACCGCGGCCGCGGTCAACGCGCCCACGGCGTCGAAATCATCCACGGAATAGCCGGATTCTTCCAACGCGTCCAGCAGAATATGCCCGACAATCGAAGCGCCACGATGATCGAACAATACAGAGGAAAGCTCCGAGAACGGCTTGTCGGCCATCTCTGCCTGCAACAGCGACTTCAGCTGGTCACGCGGCTCAAGCATGGCGAAATCGATGTCGCTATGCTCAGGAGCATCGGCAGGCACAGCAACCGGATTGGTCTTACGGAAAGTCTTCTCTTCGGTCATATTCCCAGCCTACCGTTTCTACTCGTCAAACCTTACTTATGCCGACACGTATTTAGTCAGATATCACTGTTCACTGGTTTCAGGGGCGGTGAGTTCGCGGATGTCGGCTTTTTCGGGCGCGATCATGTTTACGGGTTCGATGATTCTGCTCTGGTCGACGCGCTGCAGCTTGCGTGCGGTGACGAGCACGCGCGACTCCAGCGACGATGCGAACGCATTGTAGGCTCCCACAGTTTTGGTGATGGCGGACCCGAGTTTGGTGGCACGATCACCCAACACGGCAAAACGCTCATACAATTCACGAGACAAGTCGAAAAGCATTTTCGCATCGTCAGTCAGACTTTGCTGCTGCCATGCGTACGCCACGGATTTGAGCACCGCCCATAGGGTGATCGGCGAAGTCAAAGCAACCTTGCGTGCGAACGCGTCGTCCATCAGCGTCGGATCGGTTTCCAAAGCCGCCTGCAGCAAAGATTCGTTAGGAATGAAGGCGATCACAAAATCCGGAGCGTCATCGAACGCATTCCAGTAGGCCTTGTCCCCCAAGGTTTTCACATGCTCGCGTACCGCTTTGGCATGCGCGTGCAGCAATTCCGACTTGTGCGCCAACTCCTCGGGTGTGGCGGTATCGGGAATCTCGCACGCCTTCTGATAATCGGCGTACGGAGCCTTGGCATCGATTGGAATGGTTTTGCCACCCGGCATGTGGATGACCATATCCGGACGCTGCGTATGCCCATCCACGTCGGTGACGACCACCTGGGTGTCGAAATCCACATGCTCCAGAAGCCCCGCGGATTCCACGATGTTCCTCAGCTGCGCCTCGCCCCACGCGCCACGCACCTTGTTGTTGCGCAACGCCGACGACAAAGCGTTGGTTTCGCGGTCAAGACGGGCCTGCTGCTCGCCAAGCCCCTTGAGCTGCTCGCCAAGCGCACCCATCTCCCGTTTGCGCCCTTCTTCGATTTGCGAGACCTTCTGCTGCAAGGCGTCAAGATTCTTCTGCACGGGCGCTAGCGCAGACAATACCTTGCTTTGTTCCTGCAGTTTCCGCTCGTTTTCAGCCTGCTTGCGTTCCGCTTCGGCCGCGGCCCGCTCACGCTCTCGCTCCACTCGTTCCTGTTCGGCCCGTTGGGCTTGCGCGAGTTGCGATTTGAGATAGGTCAGCTGCTGTGCCAACCCTTCCGCCTGCGTGCGGTATTGGGCTACCGACGTGGATAGCTCGCTAATCTCCTGTCGATCGGCCTCGATCTGCGCTTTCGCCTCGTTCAAGTCAGCAGTTCGCACATCGCGAGCCATCTCCTGCCCTTTGGAGCGGCCCGCGAAGAATCCAGCCGCGGCCCCAAGCGCGGCCATGATCACCAGAAGAATCACCACAAATACAGGATTATCGAACATATGTTCTATATAACGGCATGCCCCGGACATTCCAGAAGTCCAGCACTCGCAAGACATTCGCACCGGGCTGCATTATGCTTGGAGCCGAACGTGCACTCGTCAATGCGGCAGGAAACGCAAGCGCGCCGAACATTTGAGAGCCATTCGAGAAATATTCGAGAGATATTCAGCAGACGAACCGGGGGTTCGAACACATGGGACTTGACTTGTTCATGGCAGTGGCCTCGATCGTGGCGGCCGCTGTGGCCACTTGGGCCATCCTCAGGCTGTTTCTCAGCGAAGACGACGCAGCTGCTCCGCTACAGCACTCTCCCAACAACGAATCAATCGAAAATTCCACCGAAGACCACGTCGAAAACCCAGGCAGGGCAATCGACGAAACGCACCGGAATCACATCAAGCGTCTTATCATCGCCGTCATACTCACCATCCCCACATTCATCACGACCATGGTGACGCTCGCCGGCATCGCGCTCCCCCACTGGCTGACCAATCCATGGCTGCATGCCATCATCGCCACGCCGGTTATGTTCTACTGCGCTGCCCCGACGCACAATCACGGCACGGCCGCCCTGAAAAAGCGCACGCCCAATGCGGCTTCGCTGCTGTCGCTCGCCATGACCATCGTGTACGTCTACAGTCTGCTGGTGTGCGTGGTGTCGTGGATCTTCCCCGCAGGATCGCGCAATCAATATTTCGCTTTCGCAAGCATGGTCGCCGTGCTGTCGCTGGCGATTTCACCGATCGAGCAGCGTTCCGAGGCAAAGCAAGCATCACAAAGCGATATCCCGACCGCGCAACCGCAAGCACAAGCACAACCGCAAGAGATGCAAGAATCTCAAGGAATGCAATCGCAGGAAGCTCAACAAAGTGCGGAAACGCTCGTTCAAGCCAGCATCAAACGTGAGATCCGCATGCGAGTAATGCAGATCACCGCAACCGTAACGATGGTGGTTGCGGTCTGGACGTTCGCTTTATGGCTGGTTTTCGGACTTCAGCCGAAACTTGCGATCGCCGTGTTGATCAGTTCAACGGTTTTAGCGGTCGCAGGCCTGGTTTTGCAGGCATACGAACGTCAAACATCGCTATAGGAATTTTCTAATCGCGCAATCGCACGAAAAAGGCGGACCATGCTTGCACACAGCCCGCCCATCATCAGCAATCAAACCAAGCCAACAAAGCCAGACCGGAATCAGCCAACTAACCCCAGCCGATCAATCAGCCGACCAGCACGTCACTCGACTTCCGCAGTGAGGTCGCTGTCAATCTGCCCCGGCGCCCACGAGGAGAGCTCCAAATGGTCGCCTCCGATCTGGTCCACAAGCACGGTGTCGCCGTCGTGCACTTCGCCGGCCAGCAGCATGCGCGCCAGCTGGTCGCCCACTTCGGTTTGCACCAAACGACGCAGCGGGCGAGCGCCATACGCCGGATCGTAACCGGCGTTGGCGAGCCAATCGCGCGCCGAATCGGTAACATCCAGCTTGATGCGGCGATCCGCCAAGCGGGCCGAAACCTGCGCCACCTGAATGTCCACGATGCCGCCGAGCTCTTCGCGCGTAAGCGGGTGGAACATAACCAGTTCATCCAAGCGGTTGATGAATTCCGGCTTGAACTGCATATGCACGGCGTCCATCACGGCCTTCTTCTTGGCTTCGTCATCCAGTTCGGTGTTCACCAGGAACTGCGAGCCAAGGTTGGAGGTCATGATCAGAATCGTGTTCTTGAAGTCCACGGTCCTGCCCTGCCCGTCGGTCAAACGGCCGTCGTCGAGCACCTGCAACAGCACGTCGAATACTTCAGGATTGGCCTTTTCAACCTCATCGAACAGCACCACCGAATATGGGCGGCGACGCACGGCCTCAGTCAGCTGACCACCCTCCTCATAGCCGATGTAGCCCGGAGCAGCACCGATCAGACGAGACACGGAGGCCTTCTCCATGTACTCGCTCATGTCAATGCGCACCATGGCCTTTTCATCGTCGAACAGGAAGTCGGCGAGCGCCTTGGCGAGCTCGGTCTTGCCCACGCCGGTCGGGCCGAGGAACAGGAACGAGCCGGTCGGGCGGTTCGGGTCGGAAATGCCTGCACGCGAACGACGTACCGCATCGGAAACCGCTTGAATGGCTTCCTTCTGGCCGATCACACGCTTGCCGAGATAGTCTTCCATGGTCAGCAACTTCTCGTTTTCGCCTTGCATGAGGCGTCCGACGGGAATGCCCGTCCAGTCGGACACGATTTCGGCCACGGAGTCGGCGTCAACGCGGTCCGGCACCATCGGAATATCGCCACCCAAGCCACCGTCAGCACCGCCTGCCGCACCGTTCTTGGCCGCCGCCTCATTTTGTTCGGCTTGCGCGATCTCCTTCTGGATGGCCGGAATTTCGCCATAGTTGATGGCGGAGGATTTCGCCAGATCGCCTTCGCGTTCATACCGTTCGGCTTGGGTGCGTAGTTCGTCGAGCTTCTTGCGCAGGTCGCCGATGCGGTTGTGTCCGTTCTTTTCGGCGTCCCAGCGTGCTTTCAGACCGTTGAGTTTTTCGCTTTTGTCGGCGATTTCCTTGTTGAGGTCGTCGAGACGTTCCTTGGCGCTTTCATCAAGCTCGTTTTCCGCTTTCTGCGCGGCGGCATCGTCTTTCGGATTGCCAAGCAGGTACGATTTTTCCATCTTGAGACGGTCGACCTGACGCTGCAGTTCGTCGATTTCCTCAGGCGAGGAGTCGAGTTCCATGCGCAGGTGCGATGCGGCCTCGTCAACCAGATCGATGGCTTTGTCCGGCAGCTGACGGCCGGAAATATACCGGTTCGACAGCGTCGCCGCGGCCACGAGCGCATCGTCTCCGATGGTCACCTTGTGGTGGGCTTCGTATTTCGGTGCGATGCCACGCAGGATGGCGATGGTGTCTTCCACGCTCGGCTCTCCTACGAACACCTGCTGGAAACGGCGTTCCAATGCCGGATCCTTTTCGATGTTCTCACGGTATTCGTCGAGTGTGGTGGCACCGATCAGGCGCAGTTCGCCTCGCGCGAGCATGGGTTTGAGCATGTTGCCCGCGTCCATGGATCCTTCGGCCGCGCCCGCGCCGACGATGGTATGGATCTCATCGATGAACGTGATGATCTGCCCGTCTGCGTTCTTGATTTCCTGCAGCACGCTCTTTAGGCGTTCCTCGAACTCGCCACGGTATTTCGAACCTGCCACCATGGAGCCCAGATCAAGCGAGATGAGCTTCTTGTTTTGCAGGGTGGTCGGCACATCGCCGGCGACGATACGTTGCGCGAGGCCTTCCACCACGGCGGTTTTGCCCACGCCAGGCTCGCCGATCAGCACCGGATTGTTCTTGGTGCGGCGGCTCAGGATCTGGATGACTCGGCGGATTTCCTGATCGCGGCCGATCACGGGATCGAGCTTGCCTTCTTTCGCGGCTGCCGTCAGGTCGGTCGAATACTTTTCGAGGGCTTTGTAGGAGCCTTCGGCGTCGGGACTGGTCACTTTCGCGCCTCCTCGGATCGTTGGCACGGCTTTGCGTAGCGCGTCGGCGGTCACGCCGTATTGTTCCATGATTTGCGCGCTCTGATTCGGCTTTGCCGCCGCGATGGCGATGAGCAGATGTTCGGTGGATACGTATTCGTCGCCCATCTGCTGCATTTCTTTGCCGGCTTGCGCAAGTACTGCGGATAGTTGCCTGCTGACTTGCGGTTGCGCGGTGGTCGATCCGCTGGCGCTTGGCAGCGCGTCCTGCGCTTGGTGCACGGCGGCGCTGATGTTTTGCGCGTTGCCGCCCGCGGCTTCGATCAGACCGCGGATCACGCCGTTTTTCTGGCGCAGCAGCGCGTCAAGCAGGTGCAGGGTTTCGACTTGCGCGTTGCCTGCTGCCGACGCGTTCTGTACGGCGTCGGAAATGGCTTCCTGCGCCATTGTGGTGAACTTCTGTTCCATATCATCCTCCATGGTTCGCGCCGATCGTCCGTTTTTCGCACGGTCGCGTCGACGCATATGTCGTTGTCTGATATGCTCAACCGACTTCACCACCATTCTATTCCCAAAAGTTGAGCCTGCAACACTCAACTTTTGTTCACTAAACGGGAAATCGCGAACAACGCAGCACAAAGGCCGTCACCCACGAAAGGTGACGGCCTTCATATCTTCAATATGTCAATCAGCAATCGGCAATCAGCCGCGCACCACCACGTTGCGCAGGCTGCCGATGCCTTCGACGTGCACGATCGCCTCGTCGCCCGGATCAAGATGGCCGGAAGCGTTCGGCGTGCCCGTCAGAATCACGTCGCCCGGCAGCAGCGTCGTGAAGCTGGAAATCGCCGCGATCTGCTCCGGAATGCCGTGAATCAGATTCGCCGTGGTGCCGGAAGCCAGCTCGACATCCTCACCGTTCAGCGTGAAGGAGATCTTCGCGTCCTTCCAATCCAAATCGTCGCGGGTCACGATCCACGGGCCGAGCGGGCAGGAGGTGTCGAAGCCTTTCGCACGCGTCCACATCGGGTCAAGTCCCTGCAGGTCACGCAATGTCACATCGTTCACGCAAGTGAAGCCGAGCACGTAATCCATGGCCTGCTCGACCGTCACGTTCTTGGCGATGCGCCCCATCACCACGGCCACTTCCGGCTCGAAATTCATATCGTTCGAGTACGACGGGATCACGATCGGATCGTCCGGGCCGATCACCGACGTGCTCGGCTTGGAGAAGATCACCATATCTTCCGGGGCGTGCTTGACGTCGGAATGGCCGGCTTCATGCATGAACTGCGCGTGCGCCTCATAATTCTTGGCCAGGCCATACACCTTCGACGGAATCACCGGAGAGAGCAGACGGATGCCGTCGCCGTCCACCGGAAAACGCTCGCCGGTCGGCTTCACGCCGGCACCGGCCAGAGGGTGCCCCTCAAGCGCCACGAGATAGTCCTTGCCGTCGCTTTCGTCAGTCTGCACGAAAGCGTATTGCGGTACATCATTATGCGAAAAACGTGCGATTCTCATGTTTGCCAGTCTACCCGCAACAATCGTCGAATCGTTCATATCATCGACATGCGGCGTCCGGGTTGCGTTTCCGTAACCGCGAACGTGTAGGTGTCTCCGTCTGCGGTGAGTGGCGTGGTGAAGGTGAGCGGATCGCCGTTGGCGTCGGCCGTGAACGTTGCCGTTTTAGCTTCGCCGTCCTTCAGCCCACCGATGGAGACGGTCTGTTTGCCGCCTTCCATGCCTCTGAGCAGGGTTCCGGTGTTGCGGGCTTTCTGTTCGTCGGTGGTGATGTTGGTCAGGGTGAACGCGAACGCGCCGTCGTGGTCGTTGCCTTGCACGGTTTTGCTGACGTTCACACCTTCCGAAAGCTGCACGATGTTGCGTTCGTTGCGGAAAACGGCTTCGTAGGTTTTCACCTGCCCAGCGTCGAAGGCCTGCCACAGTTCGTCTTTGTTGACGTTGATGCCGATCAGCCCCGTACCGTCTGCCGGACTGTATCCGGACACCGCATCCTCATACAGCTGGTATGCGCCTGGCGCGAGCGATTCGAATCCGCCGTTCCACTCGTTTCCAGCTTCCAGCGTCGCCGTTTTTGCAACGTTGCCACCGGCAAGATGGATCGTCAGTTTCGTGCCTTCGGCCGGCTGTTCCACAAGCCACTGTTTGGCGACGGCACCTGCAATACCGGATGCTGGTAGGCGGCGCAGCCGGATTGTCCGTCGAAGGTGTAGCAGACCTGGGCGTTCTCGTTGGAGCGCAGTCCGGGCTTTCCCTCCGAGGTCTCGCCCGTTCCCGCGTCGCCGACCGTCGCTCCGTAACCGTATTCCGCATACTGCGTGTAGGCGAGATCCGTGGGCTCGATATCGTATGAGACCGTGTACGTCGCCATGTGGGCGAGCGCGTAGTCGTTGGCGAATTCCACGCGGACCGCACCGTTGCCGTCGCCGCTGTACCACAACGTGTAATCGCGGTTGAGTATCGGCGTTTCCGCGTCGTCCGGCAGATTTGTTGCGGTGAGGTTCACGCCTCCGGTCGCTTCGTAGAAGGTCATGCCGTCAACGTTTTTCACGATCGCCGTGTTGTACGCGATGCCGCTTTGTCGCGCGTATTGCGAGAGCGTGTCGGTGATGCTCACGCCGGTGTAGGCGCTTCCCGTGATGATTTCCTGTTGGATGTCGTCGAAGATTCTCGTCAGATCCGTCGCGTTGTTGGTGGCTTTGTAGTATCCGCGATTGCTTCCGTTGCCCCAGTTGTTGTATGCCGTGGCGTTTGGATAGTTGCTGGAGACGGCGTGCATGAAGCGGTTGGCGCTGCTGGTTTCGTCGCCGCCGAAGCTGGTTTGCGCCGGATTCGCTCCCGAGAAGATGCCGATGCTGTAGATTTGCGTTCCGCCCGCTTTCAACGTTTTTGCGGTGCCGACGGCACTATTGGCGACGCCAACGTCGAATCTGTCGATTGTGGTCGGCACGCCGTCGGTGAAGAATATGACGATTTTCTTGGCATCCTGGCGCGCACCCTGCAGGGCGGCCTGCGCTGACGCCATGCCTTTGTCGGCTGCGGTCGCGCCGGTGGCCGACAGGGAATTCACGGCGGTTTTCAATGATGCGGCGTCACTGGTCAGATTGCGTACGACGCTGGCATTGGACGCGAATCGCGTTACCGCGATTCGCACTTTGTCGGCATCGTCCGTAATGGTCGCGTTGGTTGCCGCGGTCGCGTCGATGAACAGGACAGTGCGCCGACAATCGCACTGGCCGCGAACGCACGTATGCCAATCGCACGAACATCGCGCACATCATGGGGATCGGGAGCCGGCAGCGGAATATCAACCCTGTGGCCGGAAACCAGCAAACGATGCGTGTTCACACCGTAGGGAGTGCAGGTCATAAGCGTCAGGCGATCCTCGCCAGGCGCGATTTTCAGCTGCGACACATCATCGGGGTCGATCACGCTGACACGATCCACCTGATACCCCAAAGTACTCCCCAACACCTCGACATACATGAAATCACCCTCATCAAGTTCGTCAAGACGAGTGAACATCATCGCGTCAACCAGGCCACGATGCCCGGTGATCACCGCATGAGTGCCCTCCCCGCCCACAGGAAGACTCGTGCCATACAAATGCCCCGCGCCGACGGCAACACCCATACCCTCCATCAAGGGGGTAACCCTTATCAAGACAACGATTGCAGGCACGAAACCGCATTTCCCGGCACGAAACGCAACGACATCACCCTAATCGCAGCAACAGGTCACACGCTCAATCAAAAACCACATAAAACGCCGAAAAATCAAAAAAACGGGCCATCACACATGTGAAGGCCCGCCGCCAAAAGTAAGTTAAAAAGTCAAATAAGTCAGATGAACGCGCGCTCGCCGAAAATCGCGGTGCCGACGCGCACGATGGTGGATCCTTCCGCAACCGCAAATTCCATGTCGCCGGTCATGCCCATCGACAGTTCGTGGCAGGATTGCGTGCCCGGCTCGCCGGATTCGAGAATATGGTCGCGGGTTTTGCGCAGGTGCTCGAATCCCTTGCGGATGGCGGTTTCGTCGTCGACATGCGCGCCGATGGTCATCAGCCCCTGCAATTCAAGTCCGTCCAATGTACCGATTTTTTGCGCGATGCGGATGGCATGCGAGGGATCGCAGCCGGATTTCGACGCCTCACCCGATTCGTTGACCTCCAGAAGCACGCCCACGGTGATGCCGCGCGCCACGGCCCTGCGTGAGATTTTCTCCGCCAAGTCAAGGGAATCAACCGATTCGATGGTGTTGACGACCGGCAGCACTTTGCCGATCTTATTGCTTTGCAGCTGGCCGATCAGATGGAACGGAATATGCTCACCCGCAATAGTGGAAGCGCCGGCATCGTCGGCAACGCCCAACGCGAATCCGCGCTCCCCGCAACGTGCCATCAATCCTTCGGCCTTCGCCATCACTTCCTGCGGACGATTCTCGCCGATCATACGCACGCCAGCGTCGATCGCAGCCATGATCTCACCCACGTCGCGCGTTTTCGTGGCGGCAAGCAGGCGTACGGAACCTGCGTCACGCCCGGCATGCTGCTCCGCCGATGCGATGCGGTCCAGCACACGGTGCACGCCATCGGCGATCTGCACGGCACGCACACCGTCGATCACCTCATTGGCAAGATTCTTATGGTCCATATATGCAGTCATGTTCAGCCTCTTGCGTTCAATCCCAACTACCTCTACCAGAGTAAGAAGAAGCCCGTACGACGGTCTGAAGTGAAGCGATAAAGCGACCGATATCCGTACGGGCTAATAAAACAGACGGCAGTAGAAGGGGGAACTTCAAAGACTCCGTCCGACAGCAACTATATGCAAGATTTACTAAACACGCGCCGAAAAAACAGTTTTTTCCTTAATTTTTTCGGCGAACGCACATTCATCCCTGTATTTCGCGTAATTGACGTTCCAAAATGTCGACGCGATCCTTCAGCTCAAGCACCTGACACGTCAGCGACCGAATCTGCCCCAACTGAACGGACACCAGTCGCTCGCGCGTCTCGGAAGACAACGGGCCTTCCGTACCCTCGCCTTTCGCGGCGGCCATGATATCCGGATCCACCTTCCAACGCGCGATATTACGCTCCACACGCTTACGCCCAACAATGGCGGGACTCAACCCAGCCGACGTGAAAATCGAGCTCGGCCTCTCGCCATCCAAATATCTACGCATGCAACTGATCTGAAAATCACGCGAATACGTGATCCGGTTCTGCGTAACCGACTCAACCGCCGGCAACGCGCGAAGATACTCGACCTCCGTATTGCTAAACTGCTTTTTCGTCATATCGACCCCATTCACCCGACAAAACGGAATACCTTTCCACGCTCGCAAACTGCCATCGCAAACGAACATATACGAACGGCACATACTACCACCTTACACGCCATATTATGGGGTAGCCGCCACCCGAATCGCCCTACGCTAAACTTGAGCGAGCCTTAAACAGGTACAGTTACATACTGCCACCATCGATGTATCAAAGGAGCCCCCATGACCGGCCGATTCGCCCCAACACCATCAGGCCGCATGCACATAGGCAACGTCTACGCCATGCTCGGAGCGTGGCTTTCCGCCCGCAAATCAGGCGATTCCATACGCTTGCGCATCGAAGACATCGACGAGCCGCGAGTGGTTCCCGGCGCCGCCGAAACCATGATGCATGACCTCGACTGGCTTGGTCTCGACTGGGACGGCAAGCCGGTGTTCCAGTCGGCGCGACACACCCTATATCAGGAAGCGCTCGATCTGCTCGGCAACCTCAGTATTGACGAAATCAGCGATAAAGTCAGCACTATCGGCATCGATTCCGACAATTCCGATTCCTACGGCACCGCTGCCAGCGACACCATAAACTCCCCCGGCACGACACCGCTCATATACCCTTGCTTCTGCTCTCGCGCCGATATCCGCGCCGCATCGGCACCGCAGGAAGGCGACCGTTTCACCGTATACCCGGGAACATGCCGCCACCACATCGCCAACGACCCGCAGCACGTAAAACAACGCCTCGCCAAAGGCGACCGCCATTCGCTGCGCATCGCCACCGACGACACCACCATCTCCTTCCACGACGAAGTGTTCGGCAACCAGCATTACAACCTCGCCCAAGACATCGGCGACACCATCGTCCGCCGTTCGGACGGCATCTACTCCTACCAGCTGGCCGTCACCGTGGACGACCTCGACATGGGCATCACCGACATCGTGCGCGGCCGCGACCTGCTTCGTTCCAACGCCTTGCAGATTTATATCCGCAAAGCCCTTATCGCGGCGGGATTCCAGCCTTCCGAACCAGTCCAATCCGCCAAATCCTCCCAATCCACCAACCCTGTCGACTCCACAGACGCAACCATCTCATACGCGCATCTGCCCCTCATCGACAACGCAGCCGGCCAACGCCTCGCCAAACGCGAGCGCTCGCTCGATCTCGGCATTCTCACAGCGCATGGTGCCACAGCGCAACAGATCATCGGCTATTGCGCATGGCTGCTCGGATTACAGGGCGATCCGGAACACACCAAACCGCAGCCTATGAGCGCGACCGAAGCCCTCGGCGAATTCAGCTGGGACGCCGTTCGAGCCAATACCTCGGATCGTATGCTTGACCAAGCCGAATTCAACGCATATTTCGAGCTATAGCCGCGTTCTGCGGTTTTCCGCATGTTCAGCAGTTCCTATTTCTGCCTATTTCTGCCTATTCTGCAGTTTTATTTCGCAGTCGCGTTCAGCCGATCCATAATTCCGAATCGAGCGGATACTCGTTGACTACGCAACCGTCCAAAAATATGGACTGCTCCTGCATAAGCGGCGCCGCCTGACCAGCTCCGGCGCACGTCATCTCGTTGTCGACGTGCCCCAACCGGTGGCCGACCTCGTGATTGATCACCATCGTGCGATATCGCGCCAGGTCGCCACCTCCCGACATCCACACGTCCGTGCCGGAATTCCAACGATCGTCGTTGATGATCACATTGTCGCCCACACGGCAGCTGTATTGTTCCGAACATATCGACGAGAACGTCGGCATACTCGACGCTTGGGCGAGCACTATATTGAAATCGCAATTGCCGTCCGTGGAAGGTTCGAAAATCGCGCCGGCGCGCGCCCATCCACGTTCGCCGTTCAGAATACGGAATACTGTGTTCGAAAAATCGTCAACCGAGCCGACTTCGCCTTTGGTGACCACGCAGTAATGGTATTGCACCACACCATTGCCGCTGTTTTGCGCTGTTTGCTGCGCTTTCGCAAGTATTTCGCTTTTCTGTTCGTCCGTCAGCGCGGCCGATTGTTCACGAAGAGCTTTGGTGACGGCGTCTTCCTGCGGTTCCGCCGTTTTCTCCGTCGAGACCTCTGCGTCTTTTGTTTCCGATGATTGCTGCGATTGCTTCTCAGATTTCGCGGTTTTCGCATCTTTCGCAGATCGATCCGCTTTTTTCGAAGTTGTTCCGGTATTGCCGACCTGTGCCGCTGCCGCATGTCCGTTCAGCACCGCGTTGACCAGCACGGCATGCACGCTGCACGACGTGCATGACACGATGACGCACAATGCGAGGACCCAAGCCACGACGCTTCTGCGGATGCGGAACGCTTCCGTCCTCTCCCGACGGCTCATGGTGGCGGCCGCCTTCGGATCGAGCGCACGCAGAATGGTACGAATCCGCTTCAATCCGGCCTCCTTATAATCCTGCCGTCACGCAGGTGGCAGCATATCTCTTCCACGGCAACACTACCAGCCAATGGTAGGCACGCAAAAAGCCCGCTTCCCCCGTACCGGAATTTTTCCGAGGAAAACAGGCTTTATGCATCAGTTCTTATACGTCAAACGCAACTTATGCGACGGTCAGGCAAACAAGTCACGAATGATCGAATGCGATCAGGCGAACAGCTTGAACATGAACGCACCCACGATGGCGCCCAGAATCGGGGCGACGACCGGAATCCAAGCCTCGTCCCAGCGGGAGGAGCCCTTGGATGGAATCGGCAGGATGGCGTGCAGCAGTCGCGGCATGAGATCGCGGGCCGGGTTCAGGCCAGGACCGGTCGGACCACCCATGGAGGTCACGAGACCCCACACGATGAAACCAACCACGATGGATGCGGCAGCATGGTCTTCCTCGCCCCACGGCAGGGACAGGCAGCACAGTGCGCCGACCACAAGCACGAGGGTGCCGAAGAACTCGTTGACGAAGTAGTTCACGCGATCGTTGTGAGCGTCGGTGGTGCAGAAAGTGCCAAGGATGGCGTTGGCGTCTTCGGTGTCCTTATAGTGCGGATAGTAGGTGATGTACACCACGAGCTGACCGGCTGCGGCACCGAGCAGCTGGGCAATGATGTACGGCAGCACCAGGTTCCAGTCGAACAGGCCGTTCACTGCCTGGGCGATGGTCATGGCCGGGTTGATGTGCGCGCCGGAAACGCCACCGAACATGAGCACCGGGAACATCACGCCGAAGCCGTAGCCCATGGCGATGTTCAGCCAGCCCGCATGGTAGCCCTTAGTGTTCTTCAGTTCAACGTTCGCGACAGCGCCGTTGCCGAAGATCATCAGAATGGCGGTACCGAAGAATTCGGCCGCAAGTTTGACAAAAGTCGAGTATTCCACTGCTGTTTCCTCTATTGCTTCTTCTCAATAAGAATCAGATTGATGTCGATTCCGCTCTCGGCGGACAACAGCGTCCAACACTACTCCCCACACTGGAAGTCAGTATGCCACTAGGTATGACGTCATAGCGCTGGTTTCATATGTTGGATATTGCACTCGTAGTTTGATTCGGAAGCCATTACCAGGGTGAACGCGCCGGGGGGATTGAACCTGGAACGCGTGTCTTCATGGAGTGATGAGACGTCGGCCGACGTACGGGAGCCATAGTGAGTCCGTCGCGGGAAGCCAGTAGGGCCGGTGCGTAAGTCCATCCACGGGAATTCATCGCAAAGCCTTTTCCTTAGCATCCCATTTCCTCCACCCGCTGGATGTTTTGCCCGCTGGAAGGCTTGCTTCCGGGTAGATTCCCCAGTCACTGGAGGAATCAGGACGCTGAAGCGTGCGCCAGCGGGAAGATTCCCCCACCGACTGGAAGAATCAGGACGCTGAGATGCCAGTCGATGGGTGGATTCCCCCACTGACTGGATGTTTCGCCCCGCTGGAAGGCTTGCTTCCGGGTAGATTCCCCCAGTCACTGGAGGAATCAGGACTCCGAAGCGTGCGCCAGCGGGAAGATTCCCCCACCGACTGGATGTTTTGCCCGCTGAAAGGCCCACTTCCGGGAAGATCCCTCCACCGATTGGATGTTTTCGGACTCTGGGATGCTTACAAACGGGAAGATTCCTCCACTGACTGGAGGAATCAGGACGCTGGAGAACCTTGCCGATAGTACGGATGCGGAGTACGAGGAGGATAGGCCCGAGAAACAGTTTCTACGCAAACTGCAGTGGATGTGGGAGTAGACATGCGAGAATCAGAAAACAAAAAACCTTGGAACCGGAGTTCCAAGGTTTTGTCTGTGCCCCCTCAGGGATTCGAACCCTGGACACGCTGATTAAGAGTCAGCTGCTCTAACCAACTGAGCTAAAGGGGCGTTGGTCTTGCGAGATTTTGTTCTCGCTGAGCACGAAAAGTAAATATACTCAGAATCGAGAAGAACGCAACTCTCGGCGTGTCGCGATTGTAGAACCGCTATTTTTCAACGATTTCAGCATATTGCATAAATCACAGAAAAATGCGATCCAGCCATCATGTTCCCTATCTAAACAGCATAATCAAGGCAGGAAATCACAATTTCTTCACAACTGTCGTTCCGCGTAACCCAATCGCCCCAAACACTTCCGCCAATTCATTTCGCTAATTTATTTGCACGGCCATGCAATCATTCTCCCCGAATCCATTGTCCGAACACCATGCACGCGCATCAGCCACCGAACCGAACTCCTCCCCGGAAAGAAGCACGTAATAATCGGCCTCATGCCCATACCGCGTGTAGTAGCTGTAGTCCGCGGCCCACGCCAACACCGCCTTCGGCCATGAAGCGCGCAATGTAAGATACTGCGCGTAAATATCGCGGTATTGCTGGGTTTTGCCGTCGACTTCCATACCGTATTTACGACTGAACAGCTGCGTTGTCGGAATGTCGTACAGTCCGGAAACCGCCGACCGGTCATGAGACAGCTGCCAGCTCAACGCCAGCTGCGCATAGCGTTCCGCATCGGAGTCGGCAATGTTCGCACCACCCCTTGCGTCTCCCACACTCGCAACCGCATTACCGTTCGGCGTCGCACCCTTCTGCACCACCATGCTGGTCGACTTGGTTTCGATCTGGTCGGACGCACGCCAGTACTGCCCTATCGCGTACGCCAGCTCGAGCGTCGCTTTGCCGCTTGTGAACTGCATCGGATCGGATGCGAAGTCGTACACCGCGGACGCGATCACCTCATTGCTGGAATCCTTGATGGAGATTTTGACGTCCTCGCCTTTCCACGCGGTGTCACCGCAGGCGTGTGCAGAGAACGCGACGGTCGCAATCATCGTGGTTCCGTTTTTCTCGACACTCTCCAAGCCCGCGTCGGGCGTTGTCGCGCAATCCTTGGTTTGCTTGGCCGCATCGTTCTGCTTGGTTTTGTTGGATTGCTCATCCGCGTTTTGCGCCGTCGAAGAACCGTTTTGCGCCGAATCGTCACCGCTATTACGATTGGTTGATTTCCATACAACAAATCCCGCGATTAACGCTATCACCGCAATAATTACAATAATTGCGATGATGATTGGCTTCTTGCGGTTCTTGCAATCATTGGCTTGCGGATCAGATTGCGTTCCGGGCTGCATGTCTAGCTGCAGGCTTGATGGCGCGGGCATGGGAACCGGAGGATATGCGGCCGTTGCCGGCGGAACATCGATTTGAGTGGTCTCAGTCGGCTGAGCACCTTGTGTCCCCAACGGAAAACCGCAGGAACCACAGAATCGCATATCTGCGGTGACGGCGACGCCGCACTGCGGACACACGGAAGGAATTCCCGCAGCCGCATGGCCATCCTGCAATTGCGCGGCGCCGCGTTTGGCGCTTATATGCTGGCGCGTAAGTCCGCACTGCGTTTCAAGTGGACCGGTGCGATCAGTTCCGCTATCGTCGGTGTGCTTTCCGGTTTGGTGGTTGTTATTCTCGCCGCCATTTTCCCTGCGAAAATCAGAGGATCGTACGCATATTACTCCGCGTCCGCATCGCTTTCCGGAGCATCGTTCCGCACGTTCTTCATGGCGTTCCTGCTGGCTGGACTCGGCGCATTGGCCGGCTACGCTCTGGCGCAATTTGCTCCCGATTCCAATAACGTGTTCTCCGCCACTTGGCGTTGGGCTCATCGCACGCGCGGTTTCGTACGCACGCTTGTTGAATCTGCTGCGATTTACGGCGTATTGTTCCTGGCGCTCGGTCTCGTTGCACTGATTGTGACGACGGCCGCTTCCGGAAGCGCACTGGCCGGCATACTGCTGATTCCGCTGCTATTGCCTGCCTTACCGTTCGTACTGTTTTCCGTATCGTCGTTCGGTGGTGTCACGGCTTCGGTTTCAGGGCAATCCTCCTACACGCTTTCCCTGTTCAATGTCGCCAGCGTCACCCAATACGCTTGGGCACTGTGGATTTGCTTTGTGCTTTTCATCATTGCAACGATTTACATTGCGCTTCGTGAAACGGCCCGCAACATGTATGACCCGTATTATGCGAAGTGGGAGAACACATGGAAGGCTCCTGTCGCCGTGATGGTGTTCTGGCTTGTCGCGGAATTCCTGTGCACGAATTTCCTTGCCGGATACAGCTCGAATACGGTTTCGACGATGGTGCCAATGTGGTATTTCATCGTCGCCGGCGTCTGGGCTTTCCTCGTCGAAGTGATTGCGATGACGTTTGGTCCGACGTTGGTTGCGTCGACGCCGGGATTGTGGAAGATTCTTGTTGGCGGTACCGTACAGCAGACTCCGCAGAACGTCGTCGATTACGTCAAGGCTTGCGATCCGCATTTCGGCCAACCGAAGGCAGCCAGGACCGCAGCTTCCGCACAGACCACGCAGACCGCGCGATACAACGCGCAGTATGCCAATCCGTCCGCGCCGGCAACGTCACCAGCCGCGCAGACCGCTCCTACGCAAGCGCTGCCCGCTGTTCCAATGCCAACCACGCCAATCCCAGCGCCAGCCGCTTCGGTTCCACCAGTACCGCAGTCAACGGCTTCGGTTCCTCCCATGCCACAATCTCCGGCCGACATTCCGATGCCAGCCGTTCCACAGGGTGAAGGAAAGCCACTCGACCCAAAAACTAAGAAGACGATCCTGATCGGCTGCATCGTCGCCGGTGCACTGATCGTACTGGGCATTGTCTATGGTGTGCTCAATTCGACCGTCTTCAGCGCGAAATCCATGGCGGAAAGCTATATGTCGGCAATCGCCAGCGGCGATTACGACAAGGCTAACGACATTGCCGATCCTCAAGTGGGTAAAAACCAACGAAAGCTGCTTTCCAACAGCGTCGCCAAGACCGATAACGCGACCATTTCGAATGCGCATGTCAATGGCGTGAAATCCGGCAATGGCACAACCACCGCATCAATCAGCTACTCGTTGAACGGCGAAACCGTCGATGAGGAACTCACGATGCGCAAATCCGGCAACAAATTCCTGATTTTCCCGAACTGGCAAATCACCACGCCACTGATCAAGTCCATCAATGTTTCCGTGCCAAGCAGTGTGGAATCGTTGACGGTCAACAAGGTTGCGGTCACAGCCAAAAACGCGGAGAAGACGGATTCCGGCGAATGGCAGTTGCGCGTATACCCGGGCACGTACAACATTTCCGTTACGAGAACGGATTATATCGTCAGCGAAACGGTGGTATTCCGCACGAACGAAGACAGTGATTCGCCGACCACGCTGAAGGTGACGACCACCAGCAAGTTCAAGGATGCATTAAGCACCGCTGTGAACAACGCGCTCGACAAGTGCGCGGAATCCACCGACTATGCGCCGGAAAACTGCCCGTTCGGCTTCCGCGTATGGGATGAGGATAATTACCGTAATTTCGCGTGGTCGATCAGCATCTATCCGAAAATCGACGAAGTCGACCTTGATTATGGCGCTTTTGATACTAAAACCGGTAAGGCAAAGTGCACATACGAGGTGAAAGACGGCGATTCTTGGGATCCGGATGATGATAGTACGACGTTCAATGCGAGCGGATCGTTCGCTATCAAGGATGGTAAGGTCACGGTCACGCTTGATGACGGTGGCTACAGCTATTAAATAAAGTATGAAAATCCCCCTACATAGCTGTTTTCAGCTGGTGCAGGGGGATTTTCCATGCTTAAGCTCAGACGTATCTCAGTCTGAAGTCATTCGCCGTAACCACAATGAATGCAGCCATAGCGAATGGGGCCGAATCACTCAGCGACAACCTTCACGGTGAAGGAAGCGGAGATTTCCGGGTGCAGAGCGACGGTCGCAGCGAACTCGCCGGTGGTCTTGATCGGATCCACGGTGATGTTCTTCGGGTTGACGGCAGCCTTGGAAGACAGCGCGATGGCGATCTTGTCGGCGGAGATGCCACCGAACAGCTTGCCGGACTCGGAGACCTTGGCGGCGATTTCGACGACGGAACCCTCGATGAGTTCCTTGGCGGCAACAGCCTCTTCGCGGGTGGCGACGGCCTTGGCCAGACGAGCGCGCTTCATGGCCTCGATCTGGGCGGCAGCGTTCTTGGACCATGCGAAGCCCAGACCCTGCGGAATCAGGTAGTTGCGAGCGTAGCCGGCCTTGACGGACACGACGTCGCCCGGGTGACCCAGGTGATTGACGGACTTGGTGAGAATAACCTTAGTTTCAGCCATTTTTCAAACCTCTCTAAGATCAGCGACCGGAAGTGGCGTACGGCAGCAGAGCCATCTCGCGGGCGTTCTTGATAGCCTTGGAGATTTCGCGCTGTTCCTGCACGGAAACACCGGTGATACGACGGGAACGAATCTTGCCGCGATCGGAAATGAACTTGCGCAGCAGGGCAACGTCCTTGTAATCGATCTCGGTGACCTTGGCGGCCTTCAGTGGATTCGGCTTCTTCTTAAACGGCTTGACCGGCGGCTGCGGCCTCTTGCGTGACATCTTGATGTTCTCCTTAAAATCTGGAAATCGCTTTTCTTGTAAGCTGCTTTAAGCTGCGATCCGAGTCGGATCAGAATTCCGGTTCGTCGCTGTTTCCGCCGAACTCGGAGGAACCGAACGAACCGAACGAGGAGGAACCGGAGTTATCCGAGTTGCCCCACGGATCCGATGCAGGAGCGGGCTGCATGGCGGGCGCGGCATTGGCTGGAGCGGAAGCCCCACCCTGATAGCCTGCGCCACCGGAATATCCGGCACCGCCCTGATAGCCACCGGCATTGCCGGCGAAGCCACCATTGTTGAATCCGCCATTGCCACCAGCGAAATTGTTGCCGCCGCGATTGCCGGCAAAATTACCACCGTTGGCACTGGAGGTTCGGGTGACCTGGGCGGTCGCATAGCGCAGGGACGGGCCGATCTCATCGACCTGAAGCTCGACGACCGTGCGCTGGGAACCATCGTTCGCCTGGTAGGAACGCTGCTGCAAACGGCCTTGCGCGATCACGCGCATGCCCTTGCTTAGACTCTGCGCGCAATGTTCGGCCATGTCGCGCCACGCGGAGCAGCGCATGAACAAGGCCTGACCATCTTCAAACTGGCCCGTATTACGGTTCCAGTTGCGCGGAGTGGAGGCAATGGTGAAGCTGGCCACGGATGCACCGTTGCCAACCTGACGGATTTCGGGATCAGCGGTGAGGTTGCCCACCACAGTGATAATCGTTTCGCCTGCCATCGTTACCTACCTACTTTGCAGCTTGAAAAGCTTAGAATTACTTACTTGCGAAGAATCTTCGTACGGATGACGGATTCGTTCAGGTTCAGCAGACGATCGAGTTCGTCGCTGGTGGCCGGCTCAGCGGAGTAGTTGACCACAACGTAATTGCCTTCGGTCTTGCCGGCGATCTCGTAGGCAAGCTTGCGACGGCCCCAGATGTCGATGTTCTCGACAGCACCGCCTTCCTTGGTGACAGTTTCCAGATACTGCTCGGTCAGCTTCTTCAGACCACGCTCATCCAGCTCAGGATCGGCAATGAACATCAGTTCGTACTTATGCGCAGACATCACCCACCTCCTTCGGACTATCGGCCATGGACCTTCCATGGCAGGAGTGTGTATGCGTACTGCCTTCACGCATCTATATATGAAAGGTATAAAGATACAGTTCAGACAACCTGTTCAGCATAGCCCTTCTGCTGGACGAGCGGCAATTGCGCACGTTCTGCAACATCATGCGCACGTTCTGTGGTGCAGGCGCGTCATGGGCACCCGCATTGTTATATTGAATACGGCTATTTTTGTACGGTTGGTACCGTATTTACGCGACTCTAGATTTGTGGAAGGCGAAGCATGTCGGCGATTCTCGAAGGCACCCCGGATAAGAAATTGGCTTTGGTGACGGGTCGTGCGTACCCTGAGCAGGCCCATGAAACCGCGAAATACCTAGGAATCGACGTACTTGAAACCACGGCTTACGATTTCGCCAACGGCGAGATGTATGTGCGTTACACCGAGCCGGTGCGTGGCGCCGATGCGTTCGTGATGCAGGCGCACACCGAGCCGATCAACAAGTGGATTATGGAGCAGCTCATCATGGTTGACGCCATGAAGCGCGCTTCCGCTCGTTCCATTACCGTGGTCGCGCCGTTCCTTGGCTATTCGCGCCAGGATAAGAAGCATCAGGGCCGCGAGCCCATCACCGCCCGACTGATTTTCGACCTGTTCCGCGCAGCCGGCGCCGACCGTATTATGACGGTCGATCTGCATGCCGCCCAGGAGCAGGGTTTCTTCGATGGACCGGTCGACCATCTCACCGCCACTCCGGTGCTGCTTGACTACGTGCGCAACAACATGCCGCTTGAGAGCACCACCATCGTGTCTCCGGATGCCGGCCGCATCAAGGTTTCCGAACAGTGGGCCGCGAAGCTGGGCAATCTGCCGCTCGCGTTCATTCACAAGACCCGTGACACCACCCGCCCGAACCATGCCGAAGCGCATGGCATTATCGGCGAGGTCGAAGGTCGCGACTGCGTGGTGGTCGACGACATGATCGACACCGCGGGCACTATCTGCGAGGCCGTGCGCACGCTGAACAACGCCGGTGCGAAGTCCGTGACGCTGGTTGCCACGCATGGTCTGCTGTCCGGCCCGGCCGTGGAACGTCTGAGGGATTGCGGCGCCAAGGAAATCGTGCTCACCGACACCGTGCCAGTTCCGGAAGAGAAGCGCTTGCCGAACATGACCGTGCTGTCCGTGGCTCCGCTGTTGGCCGCCGGCATCCGTTCCGTGTTCGAATCCGGATCCGTTTCCACGCTGCTCAACGGTCTGCCCGAAGACATGCGTCCCCGCAATATCTACGCCTGATTCGCGCAATCTTTTCAACGTAACAAAAACTTGCCCCCATCCGGTCGGCGAGTTTTTTAATGTCATATCTTCCCAAAAACGTGGTGCCGCATCCTACGTCGGTAGGATGCGGCACCCCGCGTATCAAGAGAGAAAAGAGAAATCTGGCTAGCGTCCGATAGGCATCCTCGCTTCCGTTATTTGGCGAATGCTTCGCGGATTTGCGCGGCATTGCCGTAGGAGGCCTGCGCACCATACCCTGTGGCGGCGTATGCCGAAACATACGAGGCAAGCTCGGCCGCTTCGGAAAGCGCCATGCCCGAGGCAAGACCGGCCAGCACCGTGCCCATGAAGGAGTCGCCGCAGCCGGTGGTGTCCACCGCGTTCACACGCACGGGGGCAATGCGCTGGATCGGCGTTGCCGAAGTGGAATCCAATACCACGGAACCATCGCCGCCGAGCGTCACGATCGCCTGTTCGAAACCGAATCCACGCATTGCTTCCAGCGCATGATTCCAATCGAAACCGTCCCAATCGTCGTTTTCCGGCTCGTCAATGCCAAGCAGCTGCACCATCTCATGCTCGTTGACGAGCAGAATATCGGATGCTTCAACCAGTTCGGCCGGCAGCGACGGGGTGAACGGCGAATCGTTGAGCAGCACTTTCACGCCCGCTTCATGGCACATGCGCGCGGCGGCCGTCACCGTTTCGATCGGGCTTTCCAAGCACAGGCCAAGTACGGAAGACCGTGCCAGCGCATCGCGCACGGATTCCACATAATCCACGGTGACCTGCGCGTTGGATCCCGGCGAGTACACGATGGTGTTTTCGCCGGCTGCGTCCACGGTAATCACGGTTGTGCCAGACGGTCCGAGCACGCGGCGAACATGCGTGGTGTTCACGCCAGCCTCGCCCAGAGCGCCAAGCAGGAAGTCGGCGTTGGAATCGGAGCCGACCGCGCCGAACATCTGCACGGTTGCGCCGATGCGCGCTGCGGCGGCCGCCTGGTTGCCGGATTTTCCGCCCGGCAGCAGCTGCAGCGGACCGCCGGTGATGGTCTCCCCCGGCCCTGGCAGACGCTGTGCGGTGACGGTGTAGTCCGCGTTCATCGAGCCGATTACGGACACTGTGCCGTGGATGCGGTCCAATGCGGAGAGAACTTCAGTCGCGCTCATCTTTACCTTCCTTACATCAAAAGAAGATTTATGAAAATGGAGATTTGCGAAATAGTGTTGTTCAGTAATCGCAATTGTCGCAAATCCCCATTTTTACTATATTGAGGATGTAATGTGCGATTACTTTGCCGATTCCTCGGTTTCCAGCGCATGGTTGCCTTCGTAGATCTTCTTCTTGAAGACAAAGAACACGATCAGGCCAAGCAGCGCGGTACCGGCGGCAATCAGCAACAGGTTGGAATAGTTGGCGGCAGTGCCGGTTGCGCCGGTGATGGAGCCGCCTGCGAGGGCGTTGGATCCGAGCAGGCTGCCGATGATGGCGATGCCGATGGACGGGGAAACGTTCATGGCCAGATCGTTCATGCCGACGCCACGGCCGGATTCGTCCTTTTCAATGGTGCCCAGCACGGTGGAGACCACCGGGGAGTACATGAGGCCGCAGCCTGCGTAGAACACACATGCGCACAGGGTCAGCACCACGAAACCGGAGTTCACGCAGAATGCCGCACCGGTCCAGCCGAGGAACATGAGGGTGCCTGCGGTCACGATGCCGGCCTTGATTCCGATCTTGCGGATGATCATGCCGGAGCAGGTGCCCACCACGGCGGCGACCACGAAGGCCCACACAATGTGCAGGGAGACCTGGGTGGTGGTCATGCCGTAGATGTTGGTGCCGATGGCGTTGAAGATCGGGCTCAGTGCGTAGTTCACGAAGTAGAACACGAGGATCAGGCAGATGGCGCGCAGCCAACGGGTGTTCTTGAAGAACGCCGGGGTGATGAACGGGTTGGAGGCCTTGTTGATGTAGAAGGCGAATGCCACGAACAGCAGCAGGGAGACCACGAGCATCCACCATGCCATGTACGAGAAGAACAGGGTGAGGAATGCGGTGGCGAAGCCGAAGATCACGAAGCCGAATGCGTCGACCTTCTGGCCGTTGCCACTCTTGGACGGCAGGGTCTTGAGCAGGATCGGCAGGAACAGGATGGTGACGGCCGGGATCAGGAACAGGAACTGCCATGCGATGGAGCTGAGCATACCGGCTGCGAACACGCCGATGGAAGCGGACAGCTGGTATGCGGCGGTGAACAGGCCGAAGAAGATGACCTTCAAATCGTTACGCAAGTACTTAGTGGCCACCACCAAGAAGGCTGAGCCCGCCACCTGTTCGCCTGCGGTCTGCAGCACACGGGCGATGATCACGGTCCACAGGTTTGCGGCGAAGAAGTAGTTTGCCACGAAACCGAAGAGGGAGCCGATGAACAGCGTGACGAGGCCGACGGTCACGAGCTTACGCAGGGAGACGAAGTCGCCCAGGGAACCGTAGATGAAGCACACGATGCCGAGCACGATGCTGGGGAATGCGGTGATCAGGGATGCCTGGTTCGGAGCGCCGACGTCGGCGCCGACTTGCTGGAACACGAGGTTGAAGCCCTGCAGGCACAGGGTGCCGAGCACGAAGGTGATCAGCAGCGGGATCAGGGAGCGGATGGCCATCTTGTTGCTGGTCACCGGATCGTCGAACGGATCAGCGGATGCGGCGCTGGTCACAGCGGTTGCTTTGTTAGACATTGTAAAAATCCTTGATTCTCTCGAATTGCGCGATACGCGATACGCGATTTGTGATACGCGATTGTTTGGCTGGTTACGCTTATTCGGCTTTGGCCGCGAGGCCGGAGATGCGGGTCATGAATTCGTTCAGGAAGCGCGGCACGTCAACGCCGACGGCCACCTTCATGGTCTTGACAGGGTCGTTCAGGCGAGTTTCGTCGCCGATGGTGCGTCCGCGGGTCGGGCCTTCCACGTCGACCTTCATATTGATGTCGAGGGTGGTGACGAGGGTCGGGTCCACTGCCACGCCAACGGCGAGCGGATCGTGCAGGCCGCAGCCGCCCAGATGCGGGGACGTGGTTTCGTAAGCCTTGATGTAGAAGTCGGTCATGTCGGCCAGGAACTTGCCGGCCTTGGTGCCGAGGTCGCGCCACTGCTGGGTTTCCTTGTAGGTGAGCAGGGTCTGCAGGGTTACGTCGAGACCGATCATGGTGGTCGGCGCCCCGGAACGGAACAGGTAGTCGGCGGCTTCCGGATCCTGCGAAATGTTGGCTTCCATGCAGGCGTTGCAGTTGCCGGGTACGGTCAGTGCGCCGCCCATGAGCACGATTTGGCCGATTTCATCCTTGATTTCCGGTGCTTTCTTCAGTGCGGCTTCGATGTTGGTCATCGGGCCGGTCGGCACGTAGACGAGATCCTTGCCATAAGTCTTCACTGCGTCGATGATGAAGTCGACCGCAGATTCGGTTTCGACGGAACGGCTGGAATCGGGGATTTCCACATCGCCGATGCCGTTGTCGCCGTGGATGAACGCGGAGATTGGCAGTACTTCGAAGTGATCGGTGGTGCTGGAGTGCGGCAAACCCTGATACACCTTGACTTCCGGGTGGCCGAGCAGGTCGGTCACGGCCAGTGCGTTGCGCACACCCTGCTCGACGAGCACGTTGCCGTAGGTGCCGGTGATGCCGATCAGCTCGACTTCCGGGCTTCCCAGAGCATACGAAATGGCAAGCGCGTCATCAACGCCGGTATCAAGATCAAGAATCATCTTTTTCATGTGTGTGCCTTTCCTCTTTGACGGCCTGACGACGGTCCGCCACCATACGGGTGCGTCGTCAGTTATACATCGAGCGCATTCTCGATTGTGTTGTGTTGACAAGATTTATGATAAAGCGTTTTATCAAGAACGCAAATTCTTCACCCATACACGGCGTGTTGCCTGTATTCCCAACGATTACAGCATATTGGAGATGCTTACGTCACCACATACCGAGATTGATCTGCACCACCCGTTTTGCACCAGTCTGCAGCATCTAAAAATGGCGGTTTACGCGCAGGCCGCCTGCACCAGTTTCGGCGTAAGCACTTCAACCTGCGGATCGGAAAGCCACGGACGGGCATCCCCTGATTCCGTACCGGACTTGGCACGAACCGCAACATCAATCCGCTTACGCAACATACCCCAACAAGCGGCGGCCAAATCAGTCACGCTCTGCTCAACGGTGGTCATACGCCAACCAAGACCGAATCGTTTGAGAATATTGTCGTAACCAATCACCTGCATATCCTCAGTAACATGCAACCCACGCTCCGCCATACGCTGACGGAAGCCAAGCGCCATCACATCGTTGCAGCAGAACACGGCCGTCGCCCCGCCATCGATGATCTGATTCGCGGCACGATAGCCGCTATCGAAACGGTAATCACCCTCAACACACAGCGAAGAATCAAAATGCTTCCCCGACTGCTCGATGGCATCCACAAAACCACGACGACGCTCCGCGGCACTCGACTCCGCAATATCGCCGGTGACAATGCCAATACGAGTATGACCACCTTCCAACAGATACTGGGCAGCCAAACGACCACCAAGATAGTTGTCAAAACCGACGGCATCGCACCAGCCGCACTGCGTCAAACGGTCGATCAGCACCACCGGGCACGACACGAGCGCCACATCCTCACACAGCTGCTCAACAGCACTCCCAACACACGACTCACGCGCCGGGATCAACATCACCCCATCCACCCCACGGGCAGGAAGACGCTGCAACAACTCATGCTCCGCAGCACGCGAATCATCGGAATTGGCCACAATCAGCGAATACCCCTGCGCGGCGCACTCATCCTCCACACACTTGGCAAGCGCCGCGAAAAACAAGTTCTCAATATCAGGCACGATCAGCGCAACCAGCTGGGACTGCTTGGTCACCAAGCTACGCGCGCTCTGATTCGGCACATAATTCAGCTTCTTCGCCGCGTCGGCAATGGCCTTACGCTTCTCCTCAGACACGCGAGCCGGCCGATTATTCAACACCAGCGAAACCGTCGTCACAGACACCCCCGCAGCAGCGGCCACATCCTTCAACGTCGCACGATACGCCATTCAAACCCCTTAAAACGTTTCTCCTTCCAGCATAAATGCCACGCACTCCTGACGCGCCCAGCACCCCCATCCACAAACAAATTCCTTTCATAGCAAAATAATCCACATTATTTCCAGTGGTAAATCGTTTCTCAGAAATGTTTTTGTATACTCGCAACGTTTTGCTTAATACGAAAGCCACAGAGAAGAGAGGAACCCCAATGCAACCAACAGCACAGAAAAACAATGCGAAACAGCGCAAGACCATCGCCATCGTCGCCGTGATAGCAGTGGTTGCCATCGCGCTCGCAGCCGTTGCCATCATCGCAGTCGCCAATAAGCGCGAAATGACGCAAGCCGCCAGCGACACCTGCACGTTGAACGCGAAGGCGCTCGCCACGCATCAGCAAAACTTCGAAGAGGCTCAGAAAGAAGCCGAAGATGCGGCAAAACTCACCGTGGACGACGTGGCCGACGGCACCACGCTGGAAACCCTGAAGGATGCGATCACGCTGGCCGAAGCCGTGGAAAACGCGCCAACATGCCCCGCGAACGGCAATGCCAGCGACTTCACCAAAGCGACGGACGACATTCGCAAATACGCCGACAACCTGCGCAACATCACCAACGAACTCGACGCGGCCGCCAAGTCGGTGGTCGCCAGCCAAGAACTCAAACTCGAGTCCGCCAAGTAAGTCAAGTAAGCCGCCCCGACGGTTAGCGCCGACGTCAGCGCCAAACCCTACGTTTAACGGGGCCAAAGTCATCCAAGTCTGCAACTTCGCCCCCATTACAAGCATTTTCGCACTACATCGGGCTTATATATGGCAGGTCATTCCGGAAAGACCGCAGTTAGAGGGTACAAAATTACCCCCTAACTAGCTTGTTTCAAAAACAGACTGCCACACATAGGCGAGATGCCTCCATACAAACCCCAAAATCTGCCATGCATAAGCGAGATACCATCTGCCGACTTTCCTTTATTTTGCACTATGCGTGCATTTGACATAGAATACACATTAATTGCACGCAAGATTAGGGCAGGTGATTCAGATGGGCAATATTACCATTCGCATGAACGACGATCTGAAAGCTCGGGTCAACCAGACACTCGACGCCATAGGCATGAATTTCAACACTTACGTGACCATGGCGAGCATCCAGCTCGTGAACCAGCAGCGCCTGCCTTTCGACACTTCCGTGCGCGCCGCGGAACCAAACGAGCAGACCAAGCGAGCCATGCTCGAAGCCGAAGCCAAGGAGCGCGGTATCCTCCCAGACGACGCGGCCACCTTCAACAGCGCGCAAGATGCCATCGCCTGGCTGCACAACAATCACGGCTGAACAGGCAAAGCGCCATGATTACCATCAAATTCGACCAACAATTTCAGACCGACTTCAAACGCATCTCACGACGGATACCTCAAATCGTAACGGAACTCGAATATGTAATCGAAGCTATTGAGGAGTACGGACACGTTCCGGAATCATATAATCCTCACATGCTTGATCACCCACGAGGAATCTACTCGGGATATGCGGAATTCCATCTTGCCGAAGGGAAAATGGATGTGTTGGTGATCTACTCGGAGCGGCCGGAAGCGTCGACAATCCGATTCATTCGCATGGGATCCCACGACGAACTGTTTGACGGTCCGTTGCTTTAGATGAGTCCATCGTAGGACCCAACGAGATTCAGCCATCGATTTCCGCCCAATAAAACTTTTTCCCACCATATCGGGCTTATATATGGCAGATTCGACAGCCCAACTTGAGGTTTTTCGCTTATATATGGCAGGTCATTCCGGAAAGACCGCAGTTAGAGGGTACACAATTACCCCCTAACTAGCTTGTTTCAAAAACAGACTGCCATACATAGGCGAGATGCCTCCGTACAAACCCCAAAATCTGCCACACATAAGCGAGATATGCCCATGAATTACGCATCTATGCTGTGCAGGCGCGACCTCGCGTCGCTTAGAGGCTTGACAACACCTTCCATTTGACAAAAGTTGTCAGTTGCCACGCACCAGGAGACGCAATAGGGGCCGCACCTTCGAGGTGCGGCCGTTTTTCATCCTTCACCAAACCTGGATCTGCAACTAAGGCTAGCGAACAAAATGTACGCCAAACCACACATCCATTTCCCGGCGAGGTTGACTCGCCTGCAACGCGTCTCCTCGATCACCGCTTACCGAACTTCAATTGTCCGGCTTGCGCCACACGAACCGAATTCTTACTGGCCTTGGGCGCGGTAGCGGGCTTCGGTGGCGGCTTTGGCGGGCTCCCACCAGGCGCGGTTGGCAGCATACCAAGCGATGGTCGCTTGCAAACCGGCTTCGAAATCAGTGTGCACGGGCCGCCAGCCGAGTTCGGTACGCAGCTTATTGGAATCGATCGCGTAACGTCGATCATGCCCAGGACGGTCACGCACCCAGTCGAATGCGTCCTCCGCACACCCCATAAGCCGCAGAATCATACGCATTACGGCAATGTTGCTCATTTCGCCGTCCGCGCCGATCAGGTACGTTTCGCCGATCCGCCCGCGTGTAAGAATCTTCCACACCGCAGAAGAGTGGTCTTCCGTATGGATCCAGTCGCGCACGTTCTCGCCTGTGCCATATAGTTTCGGCCGCACGCCCTCCATGATGGAAGTGATCTGGCGTGGAATGAATTTTTCCACATGCTGGTACGGCCCGTAATTGTTGGAACAGTTGGAAATCGTGGCGCGAAGCCCGTACGTGCGCACCCACGCGCGCACCAGCTGGTCGGATGCCGCTTTTGACGCACTGTACGGGCTTGACGGCTTATATGGCGTACTTTCGGTGAATTTGCATGGATCGTCGAGCGCAAGGTCGCCGTACACTTCATCGGTGCTGATATGGTGGAATCGCACGTCATGCTTGCGTGCCGCTTCAAGCAGTTGGAACGTGCCTTCCACGTTTGTTGTGATGAAGGGTTCAGGATTGGCGATGGAGTTGTCGTTGTGCGATTCGGCCGCAAAATGCACGATCGCGTCATGCCCGGGCACGATACGTTCCAGTAGTGCAGCATCGCAAATGTCACCTTGCACGAGTTCGACTTGCGATTGCGGAAGACCGGCGATATTCTGCGGATTTCCGGCATACGTCAGCTTGTCGAGCACGGTTATGCGCACGTCAGGATGGTTGTGTGCCACGTAGCGCACGAAATTGGCTCCGATAAATCCACATCCGCCGGTCACAATGATGTTGCGCGGCTTGAAAATCTCACTACTCACCATTTCAGGGTACCGGCAGGGTTGCATAGCCATAAAGCGATTCCACAAACTGGCTTATATATGGCAGATTCGGCAGCCCAACCGGTGGTATCTCAGTTACCCTTGATTTAGTGTATAAATAGCACTTCGCTTACCCTTGATTTGGTGTATAGTTGAGCATGTTATTACCCTTGATTTGGTGTATTTACGGCGGTGAGACATGGAGACTTTCGAACGAAAAGTATACGAAAAACTGGCTTCCTGGAAGGAATCCTCCCAAGGAAGCACGGCCCTGCTCATCGAGGGCGCGCGACGCGTCGGGAAAAGCACCATCGCGGAGGAATTCGGACGACGGAACTATGCGTCGTATATGCTCGTCGACTTCTCGAAAGCCCCTGATGACGTGCTGGACTACTTCGTCGACCTGCGCAACGACCTCGACGCGTTCTTCATGTACCTGTCATCCTTCTACGGAGTGGAACTGCACAGGAGGGATAGCCTCATCATTTTCGACGAGGTGCAACTGTATCCGAAGGCCCGCGAGGCCATCAAGCAGCTGGTGGCTGACGGGCGTTACGACTACATCGAGACGGGCTCGCTCGTCTCCATCCACGAAAACGTCAAGGACATCCTCATTCCATCAGAGGAGGAGTCGATCCGCCTGAATCCCATGGATTTCGATGAATTCCTCTGGGCTTTGGGAGAAAAGCCACTGTCCACGCTCATCGCGGACTCGTTCAAGAAGCGCAGGCCGCTCCCCGATTCGCTGCACAGGAAGGCCATGCGGCTATTCCGTGAATACATGCTGGTCGGAGGCATGCCCCAGGCTGTGTCGAAGTACGTCGAGACCCATGATTTCAGCAAAGTCGACAACGTCAAACGGAACATCCTCCGACTGTACAGGCAAGACATCTCCAAACATGGCGGCAGCGACCGGATACGCATCACGCGCATCTTCGACAACCTGGTGGGCCAGCTTTCCAAGAAAGAGAAGAAGTTCAACATCACATCGCTGGGAAAGGAAGCGAAGACCCGCGATTACGAGGACGCCTTCTTCTGGCTTTCCGACGCGTTCATCACCAACGACTGTTTCAATTCCACTGATCCGAGCGTGGGGCTAAGCATTAGCGAGGACCATTCGACGGTCAAATGCTACGCCGCCGACACCGGACTTCTCACCACTCTCGCCCTGGCCGACTCGGAACAGACCGGAAGCAACCTATACCGGGACATCCTCCTGGAACGCATCGAAATCAACGAGGGCATGCTCGCGGAGAACGTCGTCGCACAGCTTCTCCGGGCCAACGGGCACCGGCTGTTCTTCTACTCGCGCAGCGACCGCGACGACCCGTCGAACCGTATGGAGATCGACTTCCTCATTGTCGAACCGTATGAGAACGCGGCGATGAAGTACAGGGTCAGCCCCATCGAGGTCAAGTCATCGAAACGCTACCGCACGGTCTCGCTGGACAAGTTCAAGACGAAATTCGACAAGAAGGTCGGCACCAGATACGTGCTGCATCCGAAACCGCTGGTCGTGGAAAATGATGTGGTCAAGCTGCCGATCTACATGGCAGGACTGCTATAGAAGGCTTCACGCAGACAGCGCTTTTTAGTGCACTACCAGCGAATGACGCCCAACACTTGCGAGCGCATATGTTGTCCACCTTGAACACATCTGTTTGCTGCCCGTCACCCAGTTAACCTTCCAGCTACCCTTCAGACATCTACGAGATACCCGTTCGTCCACAGCTGAACACTAAAATGTACCCGGTTTAATTGTACAGAGCCTCCAATTATAAGGGGCTATCTTTTTGAAGGATGCGACGATGCCTATTTTCTCGCCTGACCGTCATGCTTATGCACCTTCATACGTAAAACTTACTAAGCAGCCGATTGCGGGCGGAACGTATCGCCCTCTTGCGAATGACGAAGACAGCAACGCTTGCACCCCATCCGCCCTTTCAGGTCACCACAGTTCAAGACTGTATACGCAGAAATCAGCAATTCGCGCCACCTCCGATAACGCAAGCGTTTTTATTTCAGGCGCTGGCACCCTGCCCTGTTTACCGGAGATGGTTTCCAGTGGATCCGTCAGTAAAGCCGAAATAGACGATAACGAACAAATCGCTTCTTCTGAGCTCCAGCCCCATCAACCCGCTGAGCAGCCTTTGAATCAGGTCGTCTCGGTTTGCAAACGAGCCGCACATACCACGGCAAAAACGCTTTCCACCGCAGGGCACACGGCTGTAAAAGCAACCAAAGTTACCGGTCACGCCATCCACACCGCTGCCACAGCAGTAAAAAACGCATGGCATACTTTTATTAATTTCAAAGCCGTTCAACTCATCATCAAATTCTTTAGAAAAGCATATGGCCCGTGGAAGAAGCGCATGAGGTTCTCCTATGCGTTCTACGCCATCGTGTTCACCCTATTGACTTCTGCCGAAGTCATCTTCCTTCAGTGGGGAGTGTATAGCGAACCCGAATATGTAGAAGATTCAGAGGTTGATTATACGACTCAGATTTTGCAAAGCGTTGCTGGGCAAACCACTAGATTCGTCAGCCAGATTTGGCTTGAACAAAAGTATCAGTTTCTCCTTAATTTCATTGGCATAGGGCTTATTTACCTTGCATTAGTTTTTGTATTAAATCGCTTTTGGATAGCGACCGTTATTTTCGGTGCCGCTATGACTGCCTACGGCGTAGCGAACAGCATCAAGATGGGACTTCGTAACGAACCTATTCTCCCTTCAGATCTTAGCTTTGTATCAAATGGCAATGGCGGGAGCCTCCTTTCTTTCATACCGAAAGACCAGCAAGCTCTCGTTAATGGAGCAATCACCGTATTAATCTGGTTCTCTTGTGCCTGTCTTCTTCTTTTCGTTCTTGATGGAAGACGCCGCTTTATTCACTGCTCTTGGAAACACCCCTCTTCGAATGCCAAAAATATAATTGGGACATCATCTCGCGCACTTGCTGCAATTCTCAGCATCGTTCTTCTGGTTTCCTACACATGGAATCTCAATATTCCTGGAGCTTGGTCCTATACTCTGGCAACCAACTTAGGATACAAGCCTGTCCCGTGGAACACCTATGAAGATGCCAAATCAAACGGCCCAGCCACTACATTTCAAAGTCTCGTAAGAGTTAAGGCAATGGATAAGCCGAGCGAGTACAGTAAAAAAACTATGGAAAAGATAGCCGCTCGCTATACTAAAGAAGCAAATAAAATTAATACATCACGGGCAAACATCCTCACAGATAGCACTGTGATTCTCATTTTATCCGAGTCTTTTTCTGATCCCCTGCGTGTTCCTGGCATCTCCTTTGATATCGATCCGATGCCTAACATTCGAGCTTTGAAAGATGTCACCACCTCAGGACTTATGCTATCGCCAGGCTATGGTGGCGGCACAGCTAACATCGAGTACCAGTCTCTAACTGGAATGAATCTCGCTAATTTTAACGATCAGCTTATTTCTCCTTATCAACAACTTGTGCCCAGTCAAAAAAACGTATACACCTTCAATCAAATTTGGAATGATGCATGCCAGGCGCAATGCTCATACGCTTTTCATCCCTATTTGAAGAATTTTTATCTTCGAGATTCGAACTATAAAAAATTCGGTTTCAAATACTTCCGTACAATCGACAGCAAACCGGCGTTGAAATATCAGGATCACATTGACGCTGGCTATGTTAGCGACGCATCGGCATATCAAAATGTGATCGACCAGCTTAATCAATCTGACGGAGAATCCCAGTTTATTCAGTTGGTAACCATGCAAAACCATTTGCCATACGGGGACTACTACACCAACAACGAATTTAAAGAAGCAGATACTTCAACAGGTCTCGATGAAAACGAAGAAGTTCAGATTGATACCTATGCAAAAGGCATCAGTTATACCGATCAGGCCACGGCCACATTCCTCGATCAACTAAATATGATAGAACAGCCAATTACTGTCATTTTCTACGGAGACCATCTTCCTGGCATCTACGCATCAGCAGCAAAGTACAAAGAAAATCAACTCACTTTACACGAAAGCGATTATTTCATATGGTCTAACTCTTCTTCTTCGAGCGCTGGTTCAAAGCTATCGCCCGAAGAAAGCGATTACTCGTCTTCGAACTTCTTTATGGCTAGCGCCGCAGAACACATGGATGCGAAAGTCACGCCTTTCCTAGCTCTGCTTACAGAAGTACATCAATCTGTACCGGCAGCCGGCAGATTCGCCTCGACTGATGCCGATTGGGGTACTGGGTCAACTAGCTATCTGGATTCTTCTGGACAGTTAATAAAAAAGAAGAATCTATCATCAGAAGCAAAACAGCTACTGGAGGATTATCGTCTGATCCAGTATGACCAGACCGCAGGAAAAGGATATCTCAGCGAAAACTGGTTTAATCGAGTGCCATAAAAAGGAAACGGCAGCCAGGATGCTCTGGAGGGGAAAAAACAAGAACGTATACTGGTGTTATGTCTGCACTAGAAGAAAACCAAGAATGGGAAGCAGTTAATAGAATTGTTTTCCCTACTACAGACGCGGAAAGCACGCTTCCTCTCTACGTTGTCAATTGGACACCGTCGCACCCAGATCCAGCTCTATTTGATGCCCGAGAATCTCTGGAAAAAGTCACCTTCTCAAGTTTAAGTAAACGACAGCTCTCGGGGACTCTCAGGAATGGGATCTTTTCAGCACAAGAAGCAAGTAAAACAGAGCTTCCCGCGGGATCAGTTTTAATTAAGTCTCGAACTTCAATTGAGTTGGCAGCAGGTCAGCACGTCTCATTGTGCACTTTCTTCAACGCATTTCCGGCAAGTTACTGGCAACGCTGGACCAAAGTTACCAACGTACGTTTTATTGCGAAAGTTGGCGGCGTCGGACGTATCGTCGTCATGAAATCATCAGCCCGAGGAATCCCCTCTCCTGTTACCACAATTCCTGTGACACAAGAAGATGAATTCGTCGAAGCCGACATTAGCTTATCTGGCTTCATGGATGGCGGATTCATTTGGACTGATATGGAATCCGCTTCGAATGACTCTTTGACCGTTACCGACGCCCAATGGCAGGTCCCCACCCAAGAAAGGCGCGCCCCTCACAACTCGTCTCTTTCAATTGCGATCACCACATTCAATAGACCGTCATACTGTTTGAATCAACTTCAAACCATTGCCGCCGAAAAAAACTTACGAGATCATTTAGATACAATTTATTGCGTCGATCAAGGAACAGATCGAGTACAAGATCAACCCGATTTTCAGCAAACGAGAGAACTCCTAGGGCAACAGCTAACATATATCCTGCAAGACAATTTAGGCGGATCTGGCGGTTTCTCACGAGGGATGTATGAAACAGTCAAGGCCCAGAAAAGTGCATACGTTTTACTTCTTGATGATGACGCAATCACCGAACCTGAAGCCATATTAAGAGCCCTTCAGTTTTCCGATTACGCTACCAGACCAGTTCTCGTTGGTGGTGGAATGCTGCATCTGGACAATAGAACTGTACTGTACTCTTCCGGCGAGCGCTTTGACGCAAGCTCTGCAATGCCAGCACCAGCCACCGGCACACATTACAATCATGATTTTGCTGTAAACCCGCTAAGGGATACTCCTGAACTGCATAAGAGGATCAATCCTGACTTCAACGGCTGGTGGCTATGCCTCATTCCCACGGAAGTCTTGAAGAAAATTGGTCTTTCCATGCCAGTTTTCATTAAATATGACGATGTGGAATTCGGCTTGCGTGCCAAAGAAAACAACATTCCGACTATATGTCTTCCCGGTGTCGCCGTGTGGCACCAAGCATGGCATGATAAGGATATTTCCAGAACTTGGGAGGAGTATTTCGCTCAAAGGAATCGTTGGCTCTGCACTCTTATGCATTTCCCCGTACCAAGCAAAAAGTTTGCTTTCCGAATGCTTTATGAAGATGCTCATCTAGGAACAAAGCTTCTTTATTCTGCCATGAAGTTAAACCATATGGCGCTTCGCGATTTGACCGAGGGGCCGGAATACATCGTCAGATGCCTCCCGCAGAAACTAGCAGAAGTTCGTAAAGCAAGAGAAGGTTTCACAGATAGTCTTGTTCTGCATAATCTCGACGATTTTCCAACGGCACTTGCAGACTATGAACCGACATTCATTCCGTCGGATCCCAAAACCGTCACAAAGATAGGACTCAAATCCGTTATTTCTGCATTCTTTTCTCAATCGAGCGGAATAAAAGACACTCACCCTCAAGTGTCCATCATGTCCAAGGATGCAATCTGGCCGGCTTTTAACAAAGTATCGTCGGCACTTGTAACTACTGCTGACGGAAACGGAGCGGCCTGGTTCAAGCGAGATAGCAAGTTGTACCGCAAGGAGCTTTTCCGCTGTGTACATCTAGCGGCCAATATCTTGAAGCAGTGGAACAAGCTTTCTCGCCTTTATCGAGAGAGCGATTTCTGCAGCATAAATACTTGGCAACGAATTTTCAATCAATCAAGTAAATAAAAGCAGTGAGTGGCGGTACATCAGAGTCGGTTCTCGACGTGTACCGCCACTCACTGTTTTTACTTTGCAGCTACTTGTGGATAATCAACTCTCGGATTGAACTTCCACGCTTCAATCATCTTTTTGTACATCTTCTTTCTCAACGGCTTTGCAACATTTCCATGTCGCATACCATTCCAGACCAGCACGCAAAAACGCAAATACTGATAAAAACCTTCATGATGCAAGTGATAGGAAGCCTCATTACGAACTCCGTAAGAGAACTTCCAAGCGTTTTTCTCATCAATCATGGAGAAGTTAACTCCCCGGTTAACACCCATATCATGGAGAACGACACTGTCAAGTACCTGCACGCCAGGGCAAGACTTCGTTATACGAAGCGTGTACTCAGCATCATCGAACCAAATGAAGTATTCCTTATACGGCAAGCCAAAAGCTTCCATCACCCAACGTGGGATTAAGACAGAAACGAAGGAGCATCGGGAAACCATGACAATGTCAAGCCCTTTAGCTTTCAGCCTTCCCCAATCCCATGTCGGAATCGGATTATTCATTTCCGAAATAGTTCCGTCAATATACTTCACCATGGAACAGGCAAAAGGTACGTCAGGCCCCAGCTCCGCCACTGCGTTATCGTACCCGAGCACCAACTTATCTAGAGCATCAGGTTCCGGATAACCGTCATCATCAAAAATCCAAGCGTAATCAGCGCCCAGCTCATAAGAGCGACGCATGCCAGCAGAAAAGCCGCCTGCACCACCCTCATTTTTCTCAAGCGTGACAATATCCAACTGTATGGAATCTGACAAGGCGAATCGCTGAGCATACTCCTGCAAATACTCCGCAGTTCCATCCGTTGCAGCATTGTTAACAATGACCAACATCTGCGGAAGTCTCGTCTGCGATTCAAGCGAAGCCAAAACTTTTTTCAACTTCTCAAGACGGTTATATGTTACGACAACGGCCGCTACTTTTCTCACGTCTGTTGACATCAGTCGTGCCACTCCTTCAACATCTTCTTGAAATATGCCTCAGCAGATTCAAGCTCAGAGAACTTCTGAAGACGAGCAAGTTCACTCTCCCAAAGCTTCCTGCGATCTTCTTCACTATTCAAGATATGAGACAGCACGGATTTTGCGTCATGTACAAAGTTTGAAGTCATACGACGGCACAATCCTTTAGGAGGAATCAGAGTTTCCTGAGACCCTACGTTCGCTGAAATGACGGGCACGCCAGCACTAATGGCTTCAATACTTGTCAGAGTAATACCCTCATTGATAGATGATACAAGCAACGCATCCGCATCGTGATACGTTTCCCTGACGGGGAAGTCTAATGCTCGACGTTCTATAACGTCCTTCAATCCATACCTCTTAATCATCATGTCAGCGAAGGCATCCATATCACCATTCCCTTGCATAATAAAATGGAACTTCCCCGGATAGGCAGATTGCATAGCCTTAGCTGTAAGGATAAAGGCCTCGGGCCGTTTTTGCCGAACCATGCGTCCAATATAAACCACCGTAAAAGGCTTGTCCGCATCTCGCTCTTTAAAACTTGGAGTCTTAGCATCAGCAGTCAGACCAACCAAAGGAGCATCTACGACTTTCTCTGGAGCAATCTGATGATCGTTAATTAACCAATGTTCGAGTTGGGGGGAAATGACATGGTGCAGGTCAATCCACTCATCATGAGCTACGGATTCCTTGGGGAACCCACCGTGGAAGTAATACTCCACAATATGCAATGAATCGACGATTCTAGTCTGAGGGAAATGCGTCTTAACCCACCACGCGTTGTCATACATCCACTGGCAGTGGTGAATCAAAATACCAGCAATATCAAACTGTTCAAACAAAGCACGCAATACTGGAGAATCCCCCGGACGCTCTTGTACCGGCATGGTCATAGGCAATAGGATAGCGTCATCAAACGCTGGATTAGCAATCCATGGCTGATGCCCATCACGATCAGTAATGACAATCGGGATAAATCCCGCAGCACGGACAAGTTTCACTGTTTCCAACGCCCAACGTTCAGCTCCTCCAGCCTGGAACCAATGCATAGCAACAATCACAGCTCGCGGGCTCCCCTTAGGGGCCTTCCCCGGCGTAATTTCAACCCATGGATGTTGGACTTCACCAGCGTTGTTGACGTTGTCCGCACTTCTAGCCATGATCTGCGGAATCGGCTTTTTCCCGATATTTTCACGTAGCGCCCTCTTCATGTCGCGAAATACATCGAATGCGGCAGGAACGGATGCCTCTAGTGCGTTATAGAGCTTGACAGCTTTACTGTCAATCGGGTGATTCAGCTCGACATCTTTATCTGTTGCCTCATCCGGCGTTAACAAGATATGACGGACATTATGATCAAGAATCTGGTCATCACCTGCAAAATAGTGGGGAGAGAAATCAGTTTGACTTCTGCTGACAGAAGTAGCCTTAAAAACCATAAACGGAACAAGCCCCATTTGTTCGGTAATGTCCCCACTAAGAGTAGAGGTATCCGTTAAACGCGGATACTGCCATTTTTCACCCATATACAGCTTATATGTCAGAGTTCTCCCCGGTTGGATCAGTGAATTATAATCCACCGCACCATAAACCAGCCTTTGCATACGCTTGCTAAGATTTTCTATCTGCGCAGCGTCCTTCTCATCAACCTGGAAAAAATGTCGCATAAGTAACAGCGTAACCCACTTTCATCTCCACTGATGCCATCTTTTTTATTCTCACACATAATGTCCGGTTACTATAACTACATCAAAAAGCCGCGTGCCTCAGATTCCAAAGGATAACGTCCGCCCCAGAATGTGCATGGAATCGAACTTCAGTCAAACGTGCATCTTTCGTTAAAAATACTCGAGAAAGATTTCAAGGCACAGAACGGGAAACACTCCTTACCTTCCCGCAACGCATCCTCTTACAATAGAAGAACTTTATCTTGAGCATATAATCTTGTTTAAAGATGCTATCAGCTATGTTTTATCCTTTGAGGAAGCCACAGGAATGACTCGTAGTATTGAAAATATAGATGAGTCACATTCTACCGGCCTCTACCCCATCGGCGATTGAGTTCCAACGCAAAATATGAGATACCGAGATTTCTCTATGATGGCGCATCCCGCATGGAATACCTATCTTACCCGTTACTACGGAAACTATTTTAGAATTCCAAAAAAATAATAACTCCCATGAGCACGTTGCCAATGATTATTTGAACTCTGAAGCAGTATAGAACTCCATGCATCGCTATCTCGACAAATAAAAATAGGGACGTGATCGAACATACATTCGATCACGTCCCTATCAGCTCATCTAATTTGTTTGATCTGCAACGCATTATCATTCAGTAATGCATAATCACGAGTATGCTCATCACGAACCGCAAAGATACAGCAGTTGTCATCATTCGTGAACGCAACCATGTCGGTAAGGTTTGGATTCTCTGCATTCTGGGTGCGTAGCGACACAACAAGCTTGAATTCCCCATTGTTAAATAGTTTCAACGGCACTTCAAACTTCACCTTGCAATGACCATGCTGGTTCAGCTTAATCACATTGGCTCCAGTATCGTAAGTGACTCCGCCACGCCTTATGTCGTGCATAGCAATTGCAAGATAATACGAATTTGGCTCGTCATACTGGTATTCCACTTCAAACTGGAACGTATCATCGCATGTCAGAATCTGCTTACTAAGCGCATTAATCCGCAGCATTGGGACTCTGGCGTTCAAACCTGTTGGATATTCATCCGCTTTATCATTATCCGTGTCACGTTTATCAGCACGCATATTTTCCAAGGTATAGCGGTTAGCAACATCATCTTTATTCCCGTTAACGATGACTTCGCCATCTTTAATAAGAACCGCCTTATTGCAGTACTTTTTCACGGCACCCATGTCATGCGTCACTAAAATAACGGTCTTCGTCGGATCTTTTTTCACCTTCGCGAAATAGTTATCGCACTTACGCTGGAATGCTTCATCACCGACAGCAAGAACCTCATCCAGAACCAGAATGTCACCCTTAGCTTGGATAGCCACAGAAAACGCTAAACGAACTTGCATACCAGATGAATAGTTCTTTAGCTTCTGATCCATGAATTCTTCAAGCTCAGCAAACTCGACGATGTCGTCGTACATATCCTCGATTTCTTCACGGGTAAAACCAAGCAAAGCTCCGTTGAGGAAAACATTCTCTCGACCGGTCAGTTCAGGATTAAAGCCGACACCAAGCTCGATGAAAGGAACGAGCTTACCCTTTACCTCAATCCTTCCGGAATCCGGAACATATATGCCGGAAATCAGTTTCAACAACGTTGACTTGCCACTGCCGTTACGGCCTACAATTCCAAAGAAGTCACCTTGGTGGACTTCAAAATTGATGTCTCGAAGCACATGCTGTTCTTTGTAGCCTTTGATGCCTCTAGTCCAATTAATAAAAGCCTGCTTCAAACCGCTCGCTTGCTCTGTTGGAAGTTTGAAGTATTTGCCAACATGCTCAACTGAAAGGACAACCGGACGATCCACTTCCTTGATGGAAGCAGATTGAGACTGAGTATTAAGCATCACATGACCTCCGCGAATTTACGATTATGCTTCCGGAACACATGCACGCCCAGCGCAAGCAACAGGAACGCGAGAATAACAGGAATGACCGCAATCAAAGGATTCCCTACAAGTGTCCACACGGTAGGTTGTGTTTCTGGGGCAATCAGATTGTGCCGAATATCTTGAATCGTCTGCGCAATCGGATTGAGGAGCTGTATTTTCGCAATAATCAAGCCCCATTTGCCCAAAGAATCGTTATCCATCACCATGGAAAGCGGATAAATAACCGGAATCGAATAGAACAGTACCTGCTGCAGAACTTCCCATAGGTGAGCGATGTCACGGAAATAGACATACATCGTTGCCATCAAGAGAGCTGCGCCCAGTGCCAACACATACAATTCAATGAAATTTAAGGGCAGCAGCAAAACTCTCCAAGTGAACTGGATCTTGGAGAAGATAGCAAAAATCACAACCACTAAAAGATTGATACCCAAACTGATCAATGCACCAATAGTGGCAGAGACAACCACGATATAGTTCGGGAAATGTATCTTCCGAAGCAAGTCACCACGATCCACAACCGCTCTCAAACCAGTTGCTGTGGCTTCTCCGAAAAACTGCCACGTACTAATTCCAAGCAGCAGAACAACTGGATACGTCGGTGTTCCGTCCGACATGCGTAAGAACTTCGCAAACACTACGTACATCACGCAAAAAAGCATCAATGGACGCAGAACGGACCATGCAACTCCAAGAAACGACCCCTGATAGCGGAGCTTAAAATCCGTCTTGACAAGCTCTTTCAACACTACCAGCGAATAGTGGTAGCGCTCTTGAATCCTCTTCACAAATGTATTCACGACTGACAAGTCTATCGACTTACGACCCCAAGATAATGCCCCTACCGTTTTCTTCGCAAAATCCTCAGCACACAACCAACCATCCGCTTGTCTTGCTACGATAAATACACCACACAAGACACAGGACCTGATAAAAAGTGAACACATCATCCAATAAGAGAAATGTATCAATTGAGCTTCTTCGGATAATCGCCATGCTGCTGATTGTCGCATGCCATTTCATCATTCATTTCAACTGGAATACACATCATTATGATTTAATGCTCATCCAGGAACCAGGATGGACAAACGCTCTCAAGTTCTTGATTGTGCAATATGGACAAGTTGGCGTATCTATCTTCTTTATAATCTCTGGCTATTTCCTGATAGATAAGACTTTTAAAAGAAGACGTATTTTCAAAACATGGTTTCAGATGTTTTGTTACTCAAGCGGTTTTTTTATAACACTTTTAATCATTGGAATATTCTATAAATACCCGACAGTCATACAACCGCTAATGCAAGGAAGCGAGCTATTCCGGACTATAGCCGCCAGCTTTTTCCCATTCTTCTATGGGAGCTACTGGTTCATCAGCGCATACATACTCATGCTTCTATGTGCGCCGTTCATCAATTCCTTATGTCAATCACTTTCCAAGCGCGCTAATCTAAGTCTGCTCGTTCTTTTTTCTTTTTTAAGCATCCAGATCCTCATCTTTGGGCGAGTTTCCAACTGGAACAATTTGACATATGCCATTTTCGGTTATCTGATTGGCGCTTTTATCAAAAAGAACAATACAGAGATTTCGAAGCGAATACGCACAGCCCCCACGCTTGCAAGCATCGTCTTCATGACACTGTTAATGCTGCTATTTAATTATTTCGCATCGTCATCATCGCCCATTAGCAGTGCACTCGGCTGGACAAACCAAATTCACAACGGAATAACACTATTCCCAATAGCGATAGGGGCATTCGTCTTCATCATCATCTCACGCATTAATTTCGATAAAATCCCAGAACTTATCAGTAAAACGATAGTAGGAATTTCTTCCACGACGTTTGGAATCTATCTTCTTCATGAGAACATCTTCGGATTCAGGATCTTATGGGAATATGTGTCTAAATTTTGCTATGCGCCCGACAGTTTGCTACTCAGAATTGTCTCAGCATTCTTCATCGTCATCATCGTGTTCTTAGTTCTGAGCTGCATTGCAAAAATAATAGATACTCTATTCGTTCATCCCCTCACGGACAAGATACTCTCATACTTTACGAAATGATTTTTAGGAGAGGTGGTTACTCACCTCTCCTAAAAATCAGCTTAGAAAACTGAACCAAGATTCAATCACACGATATAGAGCTTCATTGGAGCTGCTTAAATATCCATATCTCCCATCTGATAGGAGATTCAGATAGCTCAAGAACACACCCACTAACGTCAGTAGGACAAATACGTTAAGGCAGAGATTCGAAATCCTTTCGCTCGAATACTTCTTTACATAAAGAGTCACTGTGGATATCGCACCAATTATCAACAACCAGCCGAATTCACTGTAATATCTTGTCGAGATACCGACAATCTCAGTATCAACCACCAAAAGAACAGCAGCAAAGCCAACGAAAAAGAGGTTAATTCCCCAAATACCACTTGCTTTAGCCTCTTTTCTTACTATGCAAAGCAAAAACGCAAACAAGGCTGCCGGAACAAAAGCAAAAAAACCACCAAAGTTAGGTTCCATAATGGTTTGTCCCATGAAGCCAGACGGCACATCTAACTGTTTCATAAATGGATAATTTGGACTTATGTTAATTGGCTGAAAAAGATACATCCACAATCCCCATGGGATCCTCGACAGGGCATAGGATCGATGAACCATATCAAAACCAGTTAGATTATACGTAGCACCAAAATCAAAGAAAGAATCAAACCGGACGTAATTATACGCCATAGTTACTCCACCCACAAGAAGAAAAGGAACTATAACGGCAAGCGTGTTCCAAATACCTCTTACCGAGAAGAAAAACCCCTCTCTGATTTCAGACCAGAATATCGGAAAAGCAACGAAGACCACCAGAACAAATTGAGGTCTACATCCAAGATTTAATGCTATACAAATCGCGCCAATCAAAAGATGTAGCTTAGACAGCTCACCAGCATCTTTTCTTGCATTAATCCATAAGCCAAGTCCTGTTAAAGTTAACACCAAAGAAAAAAGGATTGGCAAAGAATAAATCATCGGATAAAACGCTTGTGTCAGGACACCGCTTCCAGTCACGAGCAAGAGCAAAGACACTAGAAATAGCCCGAAGGATGGCTTGATGTATTTTTTCATGAATGAGTACAAAAAGAATACCGCCGCAAGCACAAAAAATACTGTCATCAAAGCGACAGCATAATCAGTCCTCAAATCATGTCCAGTTATGAGTTTAAAGGGGACGAAGAGCGACAATGCAGGCAATGCTCCAAAATAGCAATAATATTTTCCATCATAAAAAGCATAATCCCAGTACGTGGGTTCGCCGGTTTTGAAAGATAATTGTGCTCTCGCAGATGCATCATAAGGATTTGTCATCTTCTGCATCCATTCCGGAACAGGGAGATCCAAATAAGTATGGCCATTTATGATGGCATTAGCTAAGTAATTATACTGATTCTCATCGCCTATAAAAGCTCCGCCGTTTAATTCACGAGTTGAATCAAAATACTGAGCGGGATGAATAAGCTGTGTCACAGCAAGTAAAACCATGATTTGTATGAAAACAAAAATGGATAAAAGAATTTTCTGCCGCCGTACTTTCAAATCTAGATTCCACTGATACATGTCACGAGATGTCCAAAAACAGAACACCAAATAGGAGACAAGCAGCATTATGAGGAACCTCAAAAAAGAGAACGAAAAAGGTCTCTGAGCATTTATGGAAACAGAGTCAATAACAATCTTGTCACCTTCTTGCATATTCAGCTTTAGTCTAAGACCCGTAACTTTTCCCGCAGGATGAATCCGGATATAATGCGATTCAGTTAAGTTCTCGGAAACATGTGCCGTGCCAAGAGATATATACCCGTTAGCATTACCTTCGTCAAGCACATATGGACTCAAACTATGCGTCCCGCCAACTACGGTATCGGAATCACTAGCGACCAGATCAATATCCAAATTGTCTATCTCTGTAGGCCCATCTACAGCATACTCAATGTACGGAGTGTCGGAATCAGTAACCCTATACTCATTTCCCTCTCTTACAATATTGTTCAAAGAGGATACCGAAATCTGCTGCTGCTCAGGAAATGTCAGAGACTCCCAAAAAGCGAAATTGAAGAGAAAAGTTTCAAGGAGAAAAACCACCACTAACGGAATAAAAAACTTTAACCTGACTTGCTTTTTACAATCCACACTTACTCCTTATTAAACTTATCCGCCAGATACAAATCAACGAATTCGAACGCAAAGATCTTGTTCTTCACAGAACACCCCTGTCGTATCCTCGCAATTTATCATCCTAGCTTATATCACGCCTCACGTCATTCTCTCATAACCTTTGCCAAGAAGACAGCAATCATAATTGAATCCACAGGACGCCTCGCTCCGACCACAGCAAAGGCTATAGTGTTCTACATGCTCGAGAAGAATACAAGCCCCTCCGTTGCCGTGCTGCTTCCTTGCTATAACGAGGAAGTGACCATCGGCAAGGTTGTTCGCGATTTCAAAACGTCTTTGCCACAGGCAGATATTTACGTTTACGACAATAATTCCACTGATCGTACTGCAGAGATCGCTGCCGCAGAAGGTGCTATCGTACGTAGGGAACCACGTCAAGGCAAGGGCAATGTCATTCGAGCCATGTTCGAAGATATCGATGCTGACGTGTACATCATGTCTGACGGCGACGATACGTACCCGGCTGACGCGGCACCAGCCATGGTCGACAAGATTCTTGAAGGCTATGACATGGTGATTGGAGACCGCTTGAGCTCCACGTACTTCCAGGAGAACAAGCGCCCATTCCACAACTTCGGCAATAGGCTCGTACGTGGATCCATCAATGGACTGTTCGGAGCTCACGTAACCGATATCATGACTGGCTACCGAGCGTTCTCCTTCACTTTTGTAAAGACCTACCCAGTGCTGTCCCGTGGTTTTGAGGTCGAAACCGAAATGACTATTCATTCGCTGAACAACAATCTCCGTCTTTATGAGATGCCGATTCAGTATCGTGATCGCCCTGAAGGTTCCGTCAGCAAACTTGATACCGTTGGCGACGGCATCAAAGTGATGAGCACCATCTTCCGCATGATCCGCGAATACAAGCCACTGCCGTTCTTTGGCGGTCTCGGCCTAATCGTCGGCATCGTCGGTCTAATTCTTTGCGGTAGCGTAGGCATCGACTTCATGCACACTGGCATGGTCGCACGCTTCCCCACGCTCATCGGCGCGGTAATGCTTGTTATAGCAGGTCTTCTTTTGATTGTTACAGGAATCATCCTTGATGTCATGGCAAAGAATGATCGCAAGGCATTCATCGTTGATGCCAACCGTTTTGCGTTGATGAAGCGCCAAGGAAAGTGACCTCTCAACATCATTAAAAGGGCTTGGTTCCAACAGACATTCGGAATCAAGCCCTCATTTATTCATCAGGTATCGCTACTTCACCCACTTTTGGGCATTTGTTCCGTTAGAAGTATACAACTGCACGTTGGCACCATTCGCACTGGAACCACCATTCACATCCAAAACCGCATTTTCTGCGAGCGCTGACTGGAGCGTATACGAGCCATCGGAATTCTTGACTGCTATCCACTTCTGAGCGTATGTTCCATTGGAATCGTACTGTTGCACGTTGGTTCCGTTGGCAGATACGCCGCCATTCACATCCAAAACTTTGCCGGAGTTCACACTGGTCAAGGTCACATACCCGTTGGAGTCATGCGTTACTTTCCACTTCTGAGCATTGGTACCATTACCTTCCCAAATCTGCACGTTTCCATAATTTGAACGGGAAGCACCGCTTACATCCATCTTCATAGACGTATTAAGCTTCGATCCGAACGTGTACGTACCATCCGGCAGATCTTGCCTATGCTTGGTTGCGGTTTCGTTCAAACGTTCGCGCAACGTTAACGGCGCCTTTGCAACCAGCCATTGCTGAGCAACAGTGCCATTCGGCGAATAAAGCTGCAGCTGAGCCTGCTGCACAGCATTACCACCTGGAATATCGACAGCTTTGTTGGCGTTCACCGACACCAACGCAATCTTGCCACTGCCGTAATTCCGCACCGTCCACTGCTGAGCAACAGTATTGTTACTCGTATATTGCTGCAACGCCGCTCCATTAGCAGTGGATCCGCCAGCCACATCCAGCACCTTGCCGGAATTAGCATTGATAATCTTATAGGTTCCATTGCCAATTGATTCAAATCGATATTTCTGGGCGTTCGTATTATTACTTGAATAAAGCTGAACTCGTGCCCCGTTCGCCGTTGACGCACTCGTCACATCCGTGACAAGTTTTTTATTCGCAACCGAAGTGATAATCATCGATACTCCAGTAGCTATGTTGACATCGCTTGACGAAACAACAAACAGCTGTGAAGCAGTGCCGTTGGGCGTATACAGCCGAATCGCAGCACCATTCGCAGTATTTCCACCGCTCAAATCCAGAACCCAATTACCGAGAGCGGATTGCAAATAATATCCCGCTCCGGAATCACGAATAAACCATCGTTGAGCTTGAGAATTATTTCGAGAATACTGTTGCACTATAGCGTTATTCTCAGCAACACCATTACGCACGTCCAAAGCCTTTCCGGAATTCACATTGACGATCTCGTAGCTCCCATCAGACTGCCTAGTAAAAGTGAACTGTTGAGCCTTGGAACTGTTACCGGAATACAACTGAATGGCGGTGGAATCTGCAGCACTTCCACCAGGAATATCAACACTGGACGCGACTTTGGAACGAACATTGATGTAATAATTGCCATTCGGAATGGTAACTGCAGTCATTTTGCGTACATCAATGGCCGCTTGTAAAGCATTGCTGCTCCCGCTATTCACATACGCTTTATTCCCAAACGCATTCATATCCACATTGCCGCTGATGCCATCCACCTTGCCGGAGCTGGTGTATTGCCATCCGCGACTGTTGGTCGGGAACGAGTCGAATCCCATGCGAGCGCCGTACTGCGCCACCCACGTGGTTTTGGCATAAATGTCGGCATGTTTCAGCGGTCCTTGCAGGTAGCTGGTGTACGAGTAGACGCCCAGATTCTTGTATCCGGCGGACTGCAGCGCGCTGTACCAATTGTTGACGATATTGTTGTACACGTTCGGGTCGGTGGGCGGCTGATGCCCCTCCCAGGTCCACTTTTCCAGGTCGTAATACACGGGGTACGCCAGATCGCTCGGATTCACGCCAAACTGCTTGAGTTTGGCGACCACGTCGGTACCTTCTTCTTTGGCGAGCGCCGGAGTGTCCGCGTAGGAATACCAGTAGATGCCGAACGGGATGCCAAGTCTCTTGCATTCGGAAATGTTACGTTGCGCTTTCTTGTCGGCATTGTTGCCTTCGCCGTAGCCGAGGCGGATGATCGCGCCTTCCACGCCGTCGGCTTTCGCTTTGGCCCAATCGATGTCGCCTTGCCATCCGGAAACGTCGATCACGCCTTTGGCTTGCTGCACGAACAGGTTGTTCTGGTAGTCGAAGAAAGCTTTCGAATTGTTGTAGGTGCCCCAGTGCGCGCCGTAATCGTTGTTCTCGAATTTGGCTGTTTGCACTTTCGTGTTGGATTGCGAGGATTGCGATTGCGCGGTTTTCGTATTCGACTTTGCCGACTTCAACGACGATTGTTCCACGGATTGTTCCACGGTTGCGTCGGATTGCTCGGATTGCGATTCCGCGCTATTTGCGTCATTCGCGTCGGCTACAGCATTTTTGACATCTTCTGCGCTTACCGGAATGAAGGATTCGCCGTTGGTTTTGGCGAGCGGATCCGGCTGCTGATCCTGCGTACCGACCAGCGTCGCATCGGTTACGGTTTCGCCGGTTTCAATATTCTTGACCTCACCTTCGGGGGTGACGGCCAGGTCTTCCGAAACCACGGTGGCATCGTCGGAGATCTCGTCACTGACGGTATCCGGAAGTTTCGCATTTGGATTGTCAGGCATGTTGTCTTGCGATTGCTGGTCGCCCGTCTGATCATTCGACTGATCGTCAGACTGCACAACAACGCCATTTTGCGCAGAATTGGTACCGCCTTGCACTGCATTGCGTGCAACAGAATCCTCAATCGCAATATCCTGCAATGCGTAAGCCGGCGCAACCGCAACGGAAGCCGTCAACGCAACCGCAGACAGCGCAGTCGCAATCTTCACAACATGATGTGGCGAAACCATTCGTCAGCCTCTCTTGAATAAAGTCATCAACCCCAAATAATTCGGCGCAAACGCCCTAACCGTCAACTCTAACTGCAACCCGCAACCCCGTCCATCCCCAACTCCAAAATCATCCCGGTCCCCACATCTCACGCATTACACGCTGATAAGAATCGACTAGCTCGTTAGGGGCACCGATATGGCATCATCCATTTCCATATCTCCTTTCCAGCATTCTCGCTGACCTTCCCATCACGCTTCGTAGAGGGACCATTTCCAGGAGGGGAGTACGTGGATTGTGCCAGTGGAATCGGGAAGTTCAATGGTTTCTTCCTCGTTAAGCGTGAGAATCAGGCCGGAATCAACGTTGGTACGTTGCATAACCGCTTGCAGAGAGCCGATTTCTCGCGCCCTGGTTTTCTCATTTCCCATATTGGCACATACTTGAATAAGCCCATACGGTTCCGCAGCAAGAGCATCGCCGATAAGAAAGTCAACTTTCTCCTGTTTGGACGTCGGCATAGTGTACGAAGTGATTGTTTCCGTACGCCTGCCGAAAGTCCGTCGCTGCAATTCGCAGAAAATCGCAGTTTCCAGTCGTTTTCCGATATCTTGCTGGTTGGCGCGTGACACCGCGTAAACCATACCCTGATCGACGGCATACATTTTCGGTACTGCGGTACTGCCCGGTTTGAGCATGGTGGAGTATTCTTCGAGCTGGTAGACAAGGAATGCCTGCCTGAACAGATCGAGTAACGTATTCGCCTTGTCCCAATAGATTTTCCAGCCGACCGCTCGCAACGTTTCCACAAGACCATTGGTAGACAGCTCGCAAGCCGTATTGCGCAGCAAAAACAGCGCTATCTGTGTGGCGAGAGTAATGTTTTCACGTCCAAAACGCTCAGCAACGTCACGCGCAACCACGTCCCGCACGTAACCTTGGAGCGTTTCGATACGATCCGGCTCAACCATGCGTTGCACTGCAGGGAAGCCACCAATAGTTAGGTAATCGTTGTAGGCAGCTTCAAACCGGGTGACCTCTCGCGGCGAAAACACGGCATCGGCAAGAGTACTGCCTTTTGAAGGCGTTTCGATTCCTCGGAAGTCGCAGAATTCTCGGAAAGACAGTGGCATCATGGCATGCGGATGCGATCTTCCTCGGAAATTCGTTGCGATTTCTTCGCTGGACAGTTTCGAAGACGATCCAGTAATGACTAGCGTCACAGCTTCATGTTCGGCTATGCGCTGGCAGAATCCCTGCCAATTGGCGCATTCTTGCACTTCGTCAAGGAACAGATAGCAGCCATGGTCACGAGAGTCGGGATATTGCCGCCAGTATTCTGTGACGATATCGTTGAGCACGGTGTCTTGCATTGGCTGCAGACGATCATCAGCGAAGTTGAAATAGAAAATATCATTACGCGAGACGCCGTTTTTTAACAAATCATGAATTTTCTGGAAAAGATAGAACGTTTTGCCGCAACGTCGGATGCCAGTGATGATGTGCACAGCATTGAACACTGCCGGCTGCGGCAGCTCGCGTATGATTTCGATGCGGCGTGACGGCGTAGGAATGTCAAACTGCATGGACTCACGAACCAGCATGGCATACGATTCACGTGGATTATCCGGCACCATTAGTTCTTCCTCTCGCCGTCCGTTGCGAAACACTCAACAATCCCAGCATAACACTTCTCAAAAATTTTAAGAAGTTTCCACCAACACTTCTCAAAATTTTTAAAAAGTTACCACAGACGAATAAAACTCCAGAGAGTACCTGAATGCATTAACGACTACAACACGAGTGTGGGAAATCGGGGAAGGACGGGTATCGTACGCTGTATATTGGCATTTCAGGTGGACTCTCGGAACGTGATTCAATTGACCTGAATCGGGAGCTGTCACCGGGGAGTACAGAATAGTAGGCAGATTCTGGAGGGGTTATGGCACGGCACGGCAAGAAGCCAAGCGAGGAAAGTACCTCGTCACACACACCGAGAACACTTGCCGGAAGCGCAACGACCTGCACTTCTGCCGACAGTATTGACGCCGCTGCCAGCGGTATCGCTGTTAACAGCTCGACCGTCAGCAGCGCATTTGCCAGCGAATCCCGCCAACAGCAAGACCTATTCGACACGGCCATAGCGCAAGGCATCAGCGACGGCGACGCTTGGACGGACCAGCACGTAAAGCACATCTACCGCCAGATCATCATCACCGTAGTCGTCGTAGTCGTTGTTCTGGGCGCGGTCTTCGGATTCACAGGCGTGCGCGCATCGCAGCAAATGCGCGACCTGGCCGCACTCAACGACTGCAAGGAAGCCGTCACGGCCATGAACACCTCCTATTCCAAGGCGTTCCAGCTGAGGGCGAAGATCTCCGAAGCGTTCACCAGCCTCGACGGGTCCTACGATCTCGACAAGCTTGCCGAACTGCACCAGACGGAAGTTACCGCGCCGAAAACGCTGAGCTGCGCCGCCGACACTTCCGCTACCATCAGCAAAGCCAACGCCGCAAAAGCCGAGTACGACAAGCAGGCCAAGCAGTTCAAGCAGGCTTTGCAGAAGAGCGACGAATCCGCGGCCACCGATGGCGGTGACGGAACCGACAATAGCGCTGACGGAACGGACGGCGACGACGGAACGGACGGAGCCGCAGCCACGGAGGGCGATGCTGGAGTTGCCGGCGACGCGGGCGCCACGGACGGCACCGTCGACCAATCCGGAGCAGCCGACGCGACCGACGCAACGCTGGACGATCAATTCCTCCAGTAAATCAACCGATCGCAACGCTGCCAACCAACCAGCCGATCAAGCCGGCCAATCAAGCCAACCAGGCCTGTCAACCAAGCCGGTCATTAGCCTCACCATCTTTACGTTTCCCCCAACTCTTCCATACCCCTTTTCCGCATACCCAACGTTGCTTTTGATTTTAGAATCAAAAGAAAAGCAAAAGAGAGTCAAATGGCAGGCAAAAGAAGAAACGTTGAAATTCCGCCATTCTCAAGACTTCACGGCTATAAAATGCAGTAACAAGTCAAAAGAACACCACCCCTCAGTCAAATGGCAGGCAAAAGAAACTACGCCCAATACGGAAGATAGCGAACATACCGTTTGCCTGCTTCAGGATCAGCGATCTTCAGTAATTTGCCATCAATGCAGGTTTTGATCAAACGCGAAATCTGTGAAGTACCGCTTGCTGGCAACCCCAAACGCTCACGCAACGAGGCGTTCGTCATCGGCAAACGCTGCGCATACTGCGCACAAGCGTGCCAATACGCAGCATCCATTCGTTGCTTCAACGTCAAATCCCTGTAGGGAGTTTCCTGCAGCAAAGTAACCCGCATATTATCTCCCGGCTCTTCAACTTCAGGTGCCGGCAAGCGGTTCGCTTCACAGGAAAGAACGATTTTATCCCACCCAGAACCTGCCTCCTCGCACAAGTTCATTCGGCGGCACAGGCGAGCCATATTCTCGTTACGGGAATGCGGCGGATCGTTCAACAAGTGCGACACGTCCACCAGAGAACGGCCCGGATTCGAGAATTCCATGCGCCCATCGAAAATACTTACCATCGGACCAGCGCCCGTAATGGAAAGATCCTGGTGAATAAGCATATTGGCCAGCAATTCACGAACCGCGATATGCGGATAAGCACGTGTCGTCACCCGCAGAGCGCCAGCTCCCACTTCTTCTCGAACAGGCAGCAAAGCTTCAACATATTCGAGCATACGATCCAAATACGCATAGCCACACTCAAAAACCTTGCTTCTTGACGAAGCAAGCGGCGAAAGACCGTCATATTTGATAACTCGCAGCGCTTTGCGCGAAACGGTTGGAAAATCATTTAGATTGCGCGCAAACATGAGCGCACCCAGATTGGTGATCTCATAATTTCCCGAATCGCTACCAGAAATAAGTTTCTCGCTTTCCAGAAGATGCAGAAGGCGCTCCACCGAAGTTGACTCCGTCAGCTCGAAAAAGCCACGGAACAAGTCCATATCTAGTTTTGCCAGCACTTCATCAGACGAAAGACCGCTCAAAGCAACCTGCAATTCGAACACTTCCGAACGGGTGCAACGCCACAATTCCTCTTCCCTGCGGGAACCATGCTTAAGCTCTTGCGTAGAAGAACCCGTACGAATATAGGCAAGTCCCTTCCAAAGAACAGGGCGGTATTGAGCCGGCCAAATACGCAGCAAAACAAGGTTTTTGTTAAATGCCGACGCCTGTTCGAAACTGAATTCAACATTGTCTGACAAATGTTGACGAAGCCATAATTCCAGTTCCTGATTGCCTACCTTTGTGCTTTTTGGATTGAACACGGTTCCAATGAGTTCATGAGTTCCGTCATCGATTCCCCAGACTTTGTACGCGTAGGCATGGCCCAACAGTGCCGCGGAATTCGAAAGCGCGGAGATGTCACGTCCGATACGATCCGGATCCGTATTAGCATGCTTGAATTCGAGGCATTCGTCTTCAGCCTGCCTTTGAGACAAAGCAGTGATCAACGCGATGATGTCTTCCGGCATTTTTGCACACTTCCATTCAGATTCGGCAGGTCTTTTTCACTTCTTTCGCTTCATACTATCTCTTTTGATTTTAGAATCAAAAGAAAAGCAAAAGAGAGTCAAATGGCAGGCAAAAGAAGAAACGTTGAAATTCCGCCATTCTCAAGACTTCACGGCTATAAAATGCAGTAACAAGTCAAAAGAAAAGTGCAAGACTAAGGAAAGACCAAACGAACGGAAAGGAGGCTCTCATGAGCTGGACAGCGGCAAATGGGCGAGAGATCACCGATGAGATGATCGATCGTTGGCGCAAATCCTACGAACAAGGCGAATTTCCTGAAGACGAGCGAACAGTGGGTGGCGTGATTATGGGACGTCCACCGCTCTCGACCGATAAAAGTCCGGCCCATGGGACGTCATCATGGAGAGACGACAGAAATGGGCAGAGCCTGACGGATGACCATATTTGTGCGCATCGCAGCAAGATTGACTAGGCTTTAATGTGCTTGCTCCGTTAAACAAACGCTGCAAGCGTTGCATTGCAGACGCAGAAGGGGAGCCATCTTGAAGAAGAAACGACTGGCACGCGTGATTATTGCCGCGGTAGTGACCATGGCGATACTTGTGGCGATCATTGTTGGTTGTGGACCGAAATGGGGCGACGGTTCGGCAAACGTCAACGGCAGTAATTCCAATAGCAGCAACAGCGCATCAGATAATGTCTCCAGCAACGACAACACCGCGCAATCCAACAACAATTATGCGACCCGCATCACCGTAAAACTCCCCTCCTACTATTTGGAGAACATGGTTTTCCAACGTGGGAAAACGCTGGTAGTCAAAGGAACGGCCACCACTTCACAACGCGGAAAAGTTGTTGACCCAACGCAACTGATTACAACGATTTCCCAAGGAAAGAAATCAGCATCAGCACAAGCTAAAATTTCCAAAAATGGCGATTTCACCTGCACCTTACCCAAACAGAAAACAAGTCTTAGACCATATTCATTAACGATTTCGTACAACGAAACCACTTTGTTGACTCTGAAAAACGTGTATGTAGGCGATGTATTTGTTGCTGCTGGACAGTCGAATATGGAATTGAATTATTCGCAATACTACGAGGGTCCAGGCAATGCCTATAATTTCGGCGGAGGTCTGATAACGACCGACGATCTGCCGAAGCAGCTTTCCGACAAAAACGTGCATTTCGTGGCGAGCGCCAATTCCTCGAAAGGTACTGATTTTCCGTTACGCGATGTGAACGAGCAGGCCGATTCCTGGCTTGAGGCAACCACCGACAATTCTCAGCATTTCAGCTATTTGGCACAGCAGTTCGCCATGCAGCTTCGCGCCGCGCATCCGAACGTGCCGATCGGCATTATTCAAACCGCATGGGGTGGCACGCCGATTCGACGTCACGTGCAGGGCGGTGATATTTATGCGAACCATATTGCGCCTTTGGAAGGGTTCCATGTGGCGGGCGTGCTGTGGTATCAGGGATGCAATGATTCCACGAACGAGGCGACCGCGCTGGCGTACGAGTCGCAGATGACGCTGCTGATCAACCAATATCGTGAAGTGTTTGATCAGGATGATCTGCCGTTCCTGTATGTGCAATTGGCACGCTGGCCTGGCTACCAGTACACGCAAAACGTACGATTCGCGCAGTTGAACACGTTGAGCAATGCCGGATTACGCAATGCTTTCAACGTTGCAATGACGGTGTCACTGGATACGGACAAGGGCACTTCAACGTTGATACATCCGCTTGGCAAAGATATTCTTGGCGCACGCATGGCAGCGCAATATCTAGCGATGTCGGAAGGCAAGACCATTCCCAACGGGCCGCTTATCGCGCATGCGAAGCATGCTTCCGTTGGTACGATCGTATTGTCGTTCCAGAATGGCACCGCAACCGGTTTGCAGGCGGAAAAACCCAATTATTCGAAGACTGCGAGCGCGACCGTACCCGATTATGATGCAAATCCGGACGCGACTCCTTTGGATGGTATTTCCAACGTTGCAACGCCGACTTCCACGCCATTGCAAGGTTTTGAAATTGCCGACGATTCCGGAAAGTGGGTTTCGGCAACGGCAACGATTAAGGGTGATCAGATTGTGCTGAGTGCCGCCGACGGAAGCTCGAATTGCAACGCGGTAACTCAAGTGCGTTACTGGTGGAGTGGAAATCCGGTTATTTCCAGTCTGCTGTATAACGATCTCGGATTGCCTGCAAGTCCGTTTATTGCTGTTGTTGAGTAATACGGCAGATTGATAATCGGGCATTATCCGGCTGCGACGACTAATCGATAAAGCGGACTGTAATTAGGTTAGAATCAGGCCTGTTTCATCGAACTTAAGTCGAAAGCAATATCGACGGTCAAAATCGACGATCAATCGACGTAGTGCGGGGCGCTGGACGCTATGCGGGGCGTTATGGAGCCTCTATTGTCGTTGCCGTCGGTACTACCGTCTGCATCGGAATCTTGCGATTTACGAAGCGAGCCGGCAGCCAGCGAACGTATGGATCGAACGGAACGGCCAATCTGCGCCTGTTTTTCCTGAGCATCCGACTGTATTGCGGGAATCGTGCCCGTCACAGGGCGAATGCGGCCGGTCGCAGTGGGAATGAAGCTTGGCGGCAACACCTGCGTGGTAACGGCACCCGGCGATGACACATGGTAGCGGGCCATCGAAGCCAGGGAATCGCGGGTATCGAGTTCACGCTGCATATCTAGCTCATCGTCGAACTCAGCCATCGCTGCCCTCCCTCTCTTCAAGCAATCTCTGCCGGTAATCTCTCCACTGGTAACGGTCACCGTTCCGAGCGTAACGCAAGGTAGCATACCGTTACGAACGAAATCAGCGATATGCGCAACTCCCCCACTGTTTCACAACTTTTTTCGTCGCACGTGCCGCAGCGAGCCACGCCAGCGAGCTATTGAAAACCCGCCGTTTTGGCATAAAAAAGGGCTTCCGAAATCATCCGGAAGCCCTACTGGCGGAGAATACGAGTCTCCGCCTTACACCATCTCTCACGCTTACTCCCGTATAGGTTTTGCCCTTCTTGGCAATTACCTGCGCCCAATATCTCGCCCAATATCTCGGCGTGTCGCACGGGCTTTTACGTGCCCTCACGGGAATGGAACATATAGCGATTATAGCCCCTGAGGAGTCTATTGTTTTTGAACCCTGCGCAGGTCGGAGACACCTCTCCGGCGGTTCGGATCCGACGGAACCGGTACCCCGCCCCCCCACCGGCATATACCCAAGATCCGCATGGTCGGACATTGATCGTTCGGTAGTTTAGCCCCTAAAACCTGAGACGCGCGAAAAAGAGTTTCGGCGGCACCCTCTCTGACTTCGGCCGCGACTCCCACAACGCCCTACCCTTGAACCGGAATCAACGTCTCCGGCTCTCGGCAATGTGTGGACGCTCGACCTATCCGTTACCACCACTTGGAATAATGGAACCACGAGACGCCTTCTCACGCTTCCTAGAGATTGGCGATCCACAATTCCACGCCACAAAATCGGACCAGAACGCTAGCACTCGCCGGCGAGTGCCGATCGGCAAAAACTTGAACTATCCACAGACTTGCGGGCCGCCTCACCGGCGGTCTGCCATCCTCTCTGAGGGTTCACCCCCCTAGGGTCTACACGATAAGTGTTGTGGCTACGGCCAATGCAACTTATAGTTGCGCAATCTAGATCTACTCTTTGGAATTGGCACTCGCCAGCTTCTTCGCGCGCGCGACCCCGCGCGATGGGGTAGGTGATCGTCGGGGAGAGGCAGAGCGACCACGCGGGACGTGCGCCGGCTTATGGTCGGCGTCGAGATTCCACCGCCCCTTACCCTGCTTTTTCTTTTAGTGTTGGTTGACCGGTTTCCTTTTTAAGGCTAGTTGACCGGTCAACTAGGTCAACCTCAATGTTTCCAACGGTTTCAGAGGTCAACCTATTAGGTCAACCGGGTCAACCAAGTTGCCTAGTCGGTTGGTTGGTTGACCGGGGTTGACCCTCATGGTTGACCTTGCTTAGCCTTACTCCCGCTTATGGTTGACCCGGTTGACCGGTCAACCTGTCAGGCGGTTCCGGAAGCGGTGCGTTTCCATACCGTGGATCCGGTGCCGGCTCCCTGTTGCACGACCTCCACGAGTGGAGGCTTCTCCTCGGCCATGCTGAGCAGCTCGTCATACACGTATCTTCGCGCGTCGCCCTTGGTATTCTGCTTGAGTTCTATCCCCGTGAACTCATGGCGAGCCCATCTGTCGGAGTCGACTTCTCCGCTTTTCAGATACTTGGGTGAGGGGTTTTGCATGAACGCGAGGATCCGCGCTCGAGCCTTCCGCTTATCGGCTTCGATCGACTTGTCCGCCATGGCCTTGGAGATCCGCCGATCCTTTTCCTTGTCCGCCCCAGCCTTGCGTTTGAATATGGCCCGGCACTTCAATAGGTTCACGAGTTGAGCCCTCGAGTATTCGAGGATCACGCCGGCGAGCGCCCAATGCTCTTCGCTGACTTCCACCATTTGGCCGGGTGGAGTGTCGAGGAACGCGATCAACGCGGCCGTTCGTATCCGCGTGAGGTTGGAGTGTGTGTCGAATTTCCTGTCGGTCGGCGGCGCGAACGTGTTGGAGGTTAGCACTTGCCGGCGGTTGGCACGGGTCTCGCTGATCACCTTATCGGGATACTCAATCACCGTGAGTGGATAGTTCGTTCCACCTCCGTTGAGCATGTTCTCCCGCCCCTTAGCCTTGTAGAGATCCTGCAATCCTGTGGGATCCTCGGGCATGTCACCCAATGGGAGCGGATCGGGCTCGTATCCACGGATCACGTCTTCCTCACGGATAGGCCAATAATCGGAGGTGTCGGCCCATAGGAACCGTTGGGGTAGGCCTGTGGCCTCCTCGTCGAGGATTACTCCGGCGTTGCCGGGCTGGATCCCGACATACATGGCCGCCCGGTAGCCGAACGCCGGTGCGTACAAGCGTTTCGCCGGATCCTTGGTGAGGGTGCCGATCAGTTGGCCGCTCCACAGTTTCGTCAGCTCCGGGCCCAATGTGGAGCCCTGTCGCCCCATGAGCGCCCCGAGCTGCGAGACCTCGCTTACTCGCAAGTAGGCGCGGGAATTACAGCAGCATGTCACGTCGTGTTCGCCGGTGTCCCCGTCGTCCGAAGGTTTCCCCTTGTATGCGAACATGGCCGCGACCCCCTCGCCCGAAGCGGGCATTATGGTGTTGGCTCCTCGTATGTCGGGTACGAGCATGGAGGCCACTACGTCGGCCGCATCCTTGCCTTTACCGGCCTCCCCGATCAATCCAACGAAACAGTTCAACGAGCCGTATCCACCAACGATCCGAGGAGTCACCACCTGAGGCGGGATCCGCGTCGCCACTCTAGCCAATACGCACATGAGCGTCGCCCATGGGGATACGAGCGACTGCCGGGCCGCGTCGCGGATCTTCTCAAGGAACGGGCGAGACCGCCAAAACGACTCGTATGGATCCTCGGCCGGCGGAACGAACGCGCCTTCGTCCTCCTCCTCGTCGGTTTCCACGGTCGGCAGCGAGATTGAGACCGCTGGAGTCGGATCGGGGAGGATCTCGAACCATTCGCACATCATCACCGCGTCGGTGGTGTCGTGCGCGTCGCCCGTGGCCTGAACCATGGTGAGGTCTCCGGCGATCGGCCGGATCGTCTTCTCCACCTGTTCACGCCATTTACGGCCGGTCTCGTCCTTGTCCACGACCGCGATAACGTCGGCCCCTGCGAGCACGTCGCGCGCGTTGCCGAGGTCGAGGCGATCCGCGAACGATCCGCCTCCGCCGATACCCGACACCGCGGCATATCCGAGGGCCCACAATGTGGCCGCGTCCTTCTCGCCCTCCACGAGGAACACAGGTTTGCCGGCGAGCGCCCACTTTTTCGCATTGTCACCTTGGTAGAGGGGACGCCGGCCGCCCGTGCCGGCACTATTGATCGGCTTCTCACCGTCGCCCGCCTGCGGGCCGTGGGCTCCGCGCCATACCGCGGATCCGTCCGGATATACGTAGCGGACGTGGAACGGGAGGGATCCTCCAGCGTAGCGCCTATACGTGGCTTGACTGTCGTTCCTGTCGTAATCCATGAGCGTCATGCCGTCATGTTTGGCGATATACCGGCGATCCGGCTCCACTCGCAGCACGTCGGCCAAACCGTTAAGATCGGCCGCACATTGAAGGCTATTGCAACGCATGAGCGTGGCCGCGTTCAACGGAGAGTAGACCATACGGAGCGTTCCCTCCTCGCCACACGCGGGGCACGTGGCCCATCTGAGACCGGGCGTCGGCTCCACATGCAAGAGGGCGCATAGCCGACGGAACTCGTCGGAGTAGACCGGGCTCGCGCTCGCCGGCACATACGGTGTGAACTTCTCCAGTCGATCGAGACGGGCCGGCTCCTTGATTTTCGCGGTTCCCGGCGAGTGCGAACTCGCTTTACGGTTGCGGGCCGCGAGCGCTGCGATCCGTTCCATGTCCGAACTGTCGGAATAACTGCAGTCATGGTCGGCGCTCTTGAATACGTCGGGTATGCCGAGCGCTTGGAGCGTCTCCTCCACGAGCCGACGATCGGTCGGATCCGACATGTCGGCAACGAGCGTCTTGCCGTTCTTGCGCGTGACGTGAACGCTTGGATCGGAGTCGGGACGCAAGGGGCTGGAGAAGAAATATTCGCCCTCGCCAACGTCCTTGACTGCGAGCGTGTGGGAACGGGCCGCGTCGCGGATCACCTCGAACGGGTCACTCACCGTCAAAGCCGAACACCTCCAGCAATCCGTTGAAGATCGGCCAATCGGCTACTCGAAGGTCTGACACGTCGAAGCATGCGCCGTACTCGGTCTCGCCATACGTGCGGTAAACGAGTGTTCTTCCATGCCGTACGCGTTCGTCGGCTTGACCTTCTTTCAGCATGGTCACACCGATACGCCTCAACGACTCATAGAACTTCTCGAATACCACACGGACGGCGGTATCGTCGCTATAATTGGAACTACGCTTTTCGCCCTTACCGTTCACGGCGGGGGTCTTCCTGTTTTTGACCATATCCAACTCCTCAGCCTTCAACGTATTTTTTGATAGAGGCGTAGGAGACTAGAATGATCCGCCCACTTTTACGGGCCTTGAGTTTGCCTTTGCGGATCAGGTTGTACACGCTCTTCGTGTCCTTAAAGCCCATCACCTTCGTGGTGTCGGCAACGTTGAGAGAGATCGGCTCGTAGTTGGTTTTAATGTTAGCCACGCTTGCCATCGTTAATCCTTGTCCGCGGCAACGTCCGTATTTTGGGTATGCTGCCGCTAAGTAGTTTGGTTGTTATCGTTTTCCGACGTGTCGCTACCGTCGTAGCGTTCGGTTTACCTCGCCTCGGATTGACGTAAGATTCACTGCACCGTTGCATTGAATGGCGTCGCGAGCAATGCCTCGATATCGTCTAAGCTGTAGAGATTATGCCGCGCGGAGGGCCGCCAATACCGTATACGCCTCTGCGCGGCCAACTGCTCCACGTAATTGCGAGAGCAATGCAGAATCGCCTGTGCCTGTTTTTTGGTCACGACTCGTGGAGCTTTAGTAGCAGTAGTCTGCATATTGTCTGTAATATCAGGCATAGAACCTCCTTAAGGTTCGCTAGTGGCCTCTGCTTTGTGTTTGATTGGCGTCTTGCATGAGCAGAGGCCGTTTTTCTTTTGTCGGCACGGTTTGCGCCGGTTCGCCTTCAATCGTAGGAGTATGTTTTGCGCCATCAAGCGCAGATGCCCCCGAACGGATGAAGATCAAGTGATTCTGAACTTTGCTGTAGAAAAAAGTACCGGTTTGAGTGATTTGTAGTGAATTGTAGTGAATTGTAGTGAATTGCTCTTCACATTTCCATTACGTTAGTGAAGAATATGCGTATATTCATTTCTGAAGTGGCTCACAGCGTGTCGAATATGGGATCCACCCCTCGGATCGATCATCACGCGACCTCCTTCAATAGCTCCGTAAGCGTTTCGATTCTGTCGGCCGGCGCGAAGCACTCCAGCACACGGGCGCGCTTATCTGTCTCGAGGCTTCTGAGCACTGTTATACGGGCCTCCAATGGCATAGCCTCCAGCGTTCCGGCCAATGCTTCTAATTCGGACGGATCGGCACTCTCCGGCCTTGTCGTGGGCTTCTCCGTAGCCTTCAGAGTCTTCTCCTCGCCCGTGTTTCTTGTCGCTGCGTACTCGGCCTCGATGCCCTGCCTGACCTTCATCTCCTCGCCGGCCGTGGAATGCTGATAGTGCATGGCCGTGCTCACCTGCGTATGGCCGCCGGCCGCCATGACGACCTTCAAGTTATTCGTATAGCCGGCCATCATGGTCAACGCCCTATGTCGCAGATCGTAGAGGCGAACCTTCTTCTCCTCGAGGCGTGGCACGCTTTTGCGGGCCTCATACCATGCGTTTCGGATACTCTGCGGCTGCACGATGTCACGGGTTCGTTCTCCCGTGAAGATCCATGCTTCGGGCCGGGGGAGAACGTACTCCTCCAAGTGGCGGCGGAGGATCGGCACGAGGAACGGAGGCACCTCCAGCGCTCGCCGGCTCTTCCTTGTCTTGGTCTTGCCGGTCGGATCGTCTTCCATAATCCCCACGCGCTTGCTTCCATCGCCGTTCTTGCCTTCCTTGCGGGCCCGGCGGATATGGATCCGGCACTCCCTCCCGTCGTCAGAGAACTCGAGATCGCCTCGTTGCAGCGCGTACACCTCCTCGGGCCTCATGCCCATGACTCCGATCAGGTAGATCATTGGAGCATGGCGGCACGGCATGGCGCCGGCGAGCGTCTCGAGCTCGGCCATGCTTATGTCCACATACGGTTCCTTGGGATCCGAACGCTCCACCTCCACGCCCTCGGCGGGGTTCGTCTTGAGCAGCGGCTCCCCGGTCTCGTCCAATTTGCGGGTCGAGGCCTCCTTGAAGATCCCGTGTAGCAGCGTGACGACATGCCATCTAATGCTCTTGCCCTTGCCGTCCGCGCCGATGGGGAACGACTGCACGAACCGCCATAGCGTGGCCTCGCTGATCGCGTTCATAGGGAGATTGCCCAGCTGCGGGAGGAGATAATCCGCAAGATACTGCCGATATTTGGCCTTCGTGCTGTCGTCGATCGGATCGGCTCCGAGTTTGCCACGCTGCCGCCTGTTCTCGACATAGGCCGTCGCATACTGTGCGAACGTGATAGAACGGGCGAGATCCCTCGCGGCCTCGCGCTTCGGCGGCTGCCACGTGCCGCGGTTGATCTCGCGCTCCGCCTTGTTGAGCCACGCCTCGGCGTCGGCCTCCGCTTGCCGGCGATCCTCGGGATCCTTCGGATCGAACTGGAAACGCTGCGATAGGCGCTTCTTGCCTTCCAGCATGTCCGCGAACTTCTCATAGGCCCACGCCGGAACCGGATACGACGCCTCGAGACTCGTCGGGTTCTTCTTGTTCGGCTTCGGATAAATGCAGCCGAAACGTCTTCTCGCACCCATGACCCCATCTCCTCGGAATAGCGGGCGGAACCGTGCTAATTGGGCGCGACATGGATCATGCCTAATCTCGCCCAACATCTTGCCCAACATCTTAGCCCATTTGACGGTCTCTCACGGCATTGTGAGGAGTGGTCGAAAACATTGGAAACAAGCCAAAAACGTTGGAAAATGGCCGTTTTGAGCATAAAAAAGGGCTCACAGTTTTACCTGTGAACCCTGTCCGCGGAGAATACGAGATTCGAACTCGTGAGGCTGTTACACCAACACGCTTTCCAAGCGTGCGCCATAGACCACTAGGCGAATTCTCCAATTATGCAACGTCTCACAATGTCTATCCGCGAAACGCAACTTGATTAGAATACAACAGTTTCTTCCAAACCCCAAATCGGCGTGTCGCAACGTCTCAAATCACCCACCCGCTGGAGGAATCTGCCTACATGCGGACTTCCCGCGTACCGAATCCCCCACCCCCCTGGGACAATTCACCCGCCAACTCACCTCTCAGCGTCCCAAATCTTCCACTCACTGGATGAATCCACCCGCTGTCAAGACTCCCACAGTCCGAATTCCTCCAGTGGCTGGAACAATCAGTACGCCCATAGGCCTTCTACAGTCCGAAAACCTCCACCCACTGGAGGAAAACACCCGCGCACCGGCCTCCAAACGTCCTGAAACCTCCACCCACGGAGGAATTGATACGTTGGTATACTTCCCAGCATCCGGATTCTCCCACTCACTGGAGGGATCTGCCCGCACATACACCCCCGAATTGTCCAGATTCTTCCAGCGAGTGGAGGGATCCGGACACGAGCTCACATACCGTGAGCACAGCAGCTATCGTTTGGACGCGAAGGCACGCAGGTTGGCGAGCATGGCGCACGCCATCACCACTGCAAGGAACACATACCCCCAGTGCGCACCCGATTGGGTGGCAGTCATGAATTCGGCGTCCCTAGCCGAACCGTGTCCAGCCTGCGCAACGCCCAGGAACACGGCCATGACCGTGGTCGCAACCGCGCCGGAAAGCTGCTGGAACGTGTTGAACAGCGCATTGCCGTCTGCTTTCAGTTCAGGCGGCAGCACGGCCATACCGCATGTCATCGTATTGGCGAAGCACATGGAAAAACCGAGCATATACACGAAATACCACAAGCCGAACATGACCATCGACGATCCTGCGCCAATAAACGCGGCCATCAACACGGTTCCCAGCAAGCCGACGATCATGGCAGTGAACATCGGGCGGACCGGACCGAACTTATCAAGCAGCGATCCTGAAACCGGAGCACTAGCCGCTCCCAGCAACGCGCCAGGCAGCAACACCACGCCTGCAGCAAGCACAGACGCGCCGAATCCCAGTTGCGAAGCGTTCGGAATCATATAGCCGTAACCGATCGTCACAAACTGCAGCAGCACATACGCAAGCAAATGCCAACGGAATTTCACGCTCCGCAACACGGTCAGACGAACCAGCGGCGAGAACGCACGATGCGACACCCAAGCGAACACTAGCAAAGCGGCCATGGCAATCAGCAGCAGAACCACTGCAATCACACATTGCGTAGTCGCGGAAGTATCCCCATTACTCACTGCGGTAACGGCGGATCCGCCACGGTCGAGCGCAAACACGAAACAGACGAATCCGACTGCTAGGCAAAGCACATGCAGCGGATTGATATGCATCTCTTCGGTAGGAGTGACCTGATGAATCGTTTTAAGGCCGCACACCAGCGAAACAAACAGGAACGGCAGCAGAATCACGAAAATCCAACGCCACGGCATGAACGTGCCGACAAGACCGCCCACAGTCGGTCCGAGTGCCGGCGCCACAGCCACCACCATGCCTCCGACGCCCATAAGCATACCTATTTTGCTTTTCGGAGACTGTTCAAGAATGATATTGAACATCAACGGAAGCGCGATTCCCGTGCCCGCTCCCTGTAGTATTCGCGCGGTCATCAGCATAGGAAAGTTCAACGTGCAAGCTGCCATCAGGCAGCCGGTGATGCAGAGCACGATTGCGGTAAGGAAGATGGTACGCAACTTCAGTTTGCGCTTGAAATAGCTTGAGAGCGGCGTGACAAGCGCTACCGTAAACAGATAGCCGGTCGTCAGCCATTGAACAGTGGACGTGTCGACGTGGAATTCCGCCATTAATCCAGGGAAAAGCACGTTGGTGAGGGTTTCCGTAAGGATGCCAATGAAGGCCATGATTCCAGTTGACAGAATGGCAAGAATAAGATTGATGGAGATGTTCTCGTCATCTTGCGTTGCCGTGTTATTGTTTCGCGCAATGGACTGTGACAAGGATTTGCGGCCGTTCCCGGCCTTCCCTTTCTTGGCCCGGCTTTGCTGAGCCACCATTCCGTTATGCCGGGCAGTTTGCTGGAATGGCGATTATCTGCCCAGAAATACAAAAAGATCCTTGGGAGCGGAACGCTCTACCAAGGATCTTCATATTTTAAGTCGAATGCGGCGGCGTGCTACTCTCCCACACCCTCTCGAGTGCAGTACCATCGCCGC
>OBUQ01000097.1_pt1 | contig 124851 bp, 118 predicted proteins | sample 1494951 | NCBI WGS metagenome assembly OBUQ01 (sample SAMEA2579938, study PRJEB22360) | human gut metagenome | biome: human gut; feature: human-associated habitat; material: faeces | place: Denmark | collected 2008/2010
AAAAGAAAAAGTGTTGGCAACAGAAGGGGTCACCAACACTAGATATTATAGAGCCACTTTTGGACACTTTTTTTGAGTTGCATTCTCTGAAAACAGTTGTTATTTTTTTGTTTAGAAATAATCGTTCTTTTTCGGTTGCTTCGTTAAATTCACAGATATCATATTATATTACGCTTTCTATTTTCCGATATTCACCTTTTTTTCTAAATATTTTTGGTACTTAAAAGCTTAAATCTTTAAAGATTATGGTACACTGATACTAAGAAATTTGTTGGAAACGAAGGTGAGAAGTTGGTTCACAAGATACATACAATCGAGCATCACAAAATTATTTCTGATTTCCGTCTCTTGTCAGGGCTGACCGTCTCCATTGAAGACTGTGCCCATCTGACGAAAGAGTTCCAAAAATATGGTGTAGAGGATTATTATATTAGTGATTACGAGGGAAACAGTTATTTGACCCGTTACGTTGATTACTTTATAGACGGGATTCCTTGTTGGAAATATAAGAAGAACTACTTGGTTCCGTTGATATTTCGTGATATGCCCGACACGCAAAAAATGTTCCGCGATAGCTATCGTTGGGAAGCTTTTTTTATTCTCTTAGATTGGTACTTGGAATACAATCCTGAAAAAGTGATTGTTGCTTGCAGTAAGAAAAGAAAAAAATTTGAAGTGATCGATACGGCCTTTTTAATCTTCCGTTTATGGGAAATTTGTGACGGCGCGGCATTTCCAATCGCCAACATCACAAATCTATCCGAATTTGAAAAGTGGAATCAAATCTTTCATTTGATTGATACAGGAAAATCCTTTAAGCGCACAAAGGAATTCGATGCAACAAAAGTTGAAGATTTAACGCAACTAGAAGCAGTCATTTCGATTATTAAATTAAAATATCAAACGCTTTTACAAAAGCAAGGCTACCAGTTTTAAAGTGGTGGCCTTTTTTCACGAGAATCTCTGACTAGGCAGTGATGACAAGTGGGCTTTTTTTTAGAAGAGATGGTAAAATAAAGATAAGAATCAGAATTCGTTTGTAGGTGATTAGAATGAAATATTTTATATCAGATACACACTATTTTCACGAGAATCTTTTAGGGGACAACGATTTTGCGCCACGTTTATTCGATTCGGTGGAAGAGATGAATCAGCAAATGATCGATGCGTGGAATGCTGTCGTAAATGAAAAGGATACGGTTTATCATTTGGGAGATGTAGCGATGCATCCGCAATATGAAAGAGGCTTTAGAGATATTTTAAACCAATTGGTTCAATTAAAAGGCAAGATTGTTTTTATCAAGGGAAACCATGATTCTCGCACCTTTTTCCGATATTTAGCTTCCCATGATCCGAAGCTTCCCAATGGAGAAGACAAGTTTGAATTTCATGATGTAGGTGCGATCGTTAAATTTAATCATCATCAGTATTATTTGACTCATTACCCAATGCTTTTAGGGAAGACCTTGAATATTCGAAACCTGCACGGGCACATCCATAACTACAGTATGCCGATTGCAGAAGATATCAATGTGGGTGTCGATGCACCGGAACGTGGATTTCTCAAGACCTCTTTACCTTTTGGTACACCGATTTCTGAAAATTTGATTGATGAGATCGCCGATTATAAAGAAGCAGAGATAAAAAAATTGAAGTAGAAAAAGAAAGGGACAGATTGTCTCTTTCTTTTTTGTATGCTCATTGATCTTATGGCAAAGATTAATGAGCTGTTTCCATAGAAGTTCCTCTATGATAAAGTGGAAGTAAGCGATAACAGAGATGTTTATAAGGAGGCGAAAAAGTGAAAATAAATGAAGTAGTCAAAACAATTCTTTTATATGTGGTGATGATTGGAGCGGTGCTTGCCTTGCGTCACTATGTATTTACACCTGTTGAGGCGATTGGAGATTCCATGAAGCCAACATTGAATGATGGTGAGCGGATGTTTGGTTTAAAGCATGCCAAGATCGAACGTTTTGATGTCGTGACGTTTCCAGCACCGGATGATCCGGGAAGAGAGTACGTTAAGCGGGTGATCGGTTTGCCAGGAGATACGGTTGCTTACAAAAATGATCAGCTTTACATCAATGGGAAGAAGTACGATGAGCCCTATTTGGATGAGTACAAAGGGAAATTAACTGATGGGCAGCTCTTTGTTTTAGGAGATAATCGTCGGATCTCCAAGGATGGCCGAATCATTGGGATGATTAATCAAAAGGACATTCTAACCAATGTTAAATTTGTCTTTTGGCCCATTAACCGAATGGGTACTGTAGAATAAATGAACGCCCTCTTCAATTTTTGAAGAGGGTGTTTTCTGTTACTTACGTGCTTAAATGCTTTGGTAAGCCTGCTTTGTTACAGCGGAATCAGTATTAGTATAATAGTAATCTCTTTTTTTCGTTGTGATTTTTAAGATGGGTTTCGATTGATGATCGATAAAAAGGGTTGCGGATTTTCCGCCGACCTTAAAGCTGCCAATGGCGTAGTTCTCCGTTGCAAGCCCATTGACTTTCATTCCTGTGGGAGGGAGCTGCTCAATTAGGGACACTTTTTCTATATCCTGGAACGAAATTTTTTGTTCACGATAGTACGGACCGTCTAGTAGGACGCTTTCTTGTTTTACTTCATAGGTTAACGGATCAGGATGATAGTCTAGAACATATAAAGGGACCACTACGATCAGCATAGCAGCAATCAATAGAATCGGAATCAATCCGATAAAAATTTTTCCCCCTACACGTGCCAAGTTGATCGTAATATTCAACCCGATGCGATCAGGAATCATTAGCCGTCTGTCATCTGGGTTGTAATAAATGCCATAGCGCCAGTAATAATCATCGCCAGTATAGCGAAAACTGGGTGTTTGTGTCAGCAATTGATCCTGCTTGTTTCGTAACCGGAACAGCCACCAGAAGGTAAGTGCGCAAAAAAGAAAAATCAGTAAAAATTCACTGATCATTAAAACCTCAAAGAAGCGATTACTGAGATTCACCGTCAATAACGGAAGATAGATGACCAGATTTACAAAGAAACTTGTCGTCACCATAAAGGCTGACCAATAGAATTTTGTCAGATCATTGTATTGACGATTAATCGTTTGATCATCTGTTAATGCTCGTACCGGCAATCGACCAATAGCCCACCAACCGACAACAAATAAAGCTAAGGTAAGGCCACAGGTGATGAATAATATCCAAGTTAGACTTTCCATTCCTTGATTATGAAGGACAAACGTCAAAAGAAGCAAGAGTCCAAATGAGACCACAAACCACCAAGGAGAGACAAGTTTTCGATTTTTTTCGATGACTAGTGCTGTGTTTACTTGAATCGGTTGTTCTGTCAGTTGCCAGTTGTTCTCTATAATTAATTGATGCCCCTTGCGGATGTAGCGAATTTGCAGCAAGTAACCAGCAGCGATCGTGATATATAGTAGAACGAAGAATAGCATCATGAAGATCGAATCTTTCATAGGAATAAGCAGACTCAAATCTAAAACAGTCAGTAAGCCAGCTAATTGAAATTGGCGCTTCCGATATTTTTTTCTAAAAGAAAGAACCTTTGGATCGTCAATTTTATCTGCGGGAAATGTATTTTCCACGATGACATAGTTATGCGGTTTAGCCGCTATTGAATTGGTAAAAGCCATGATAAAGTTGCAAAAAATTAATATACCTAAAATAAGAGGGGATAACATCAGGCATCATCCTTTCTGAAGCTCGTTAAAATTCTGTGAACTTTCTCTTGAACCGCTTTTTCGTTAGGCTCAGTTAAGTAAAGTTCTGCCAATAGTAAAGTCAAATTTTCTTCGCTTGTTGCCTTAGAAGTGACAGGCAACGGAGCGACTAAGGTTCCTTTGCGGCGATCAGTGATCAGATAGCCTTCTTCTCGCAGCTGTTGATAACCCTTAGAGACAGTCATCGTATTCACACCAAGCTCATCCGCAAATTGCCGGACGGTCGGCAGCTGCTCATTCGGCTTTAGTTCGCCGCGAGCAATACCGATAATGATCTGTTTTCGTAATTGTAAGTAAATGGGCTCTTCAGAATGGGGATCAATTTCTAAAATCATTTTCTCGTCCTCCTTTGTATTGTTTATATTAATACAAATGATACAAAAAGACAATAAAAATTGAGCCTCAAAGAATTATCTATCGAAAATTTAAGATTTATGTTGTATAATTCGTCATACTGAAAAGTTGCGACCTTCAAATCGTAGAGTTTTCGGAATCTATATTGAAATGATGGTGATACTGTGTCTAACAGCAACACACGAGTCGTCGTAGGAATGAGCGGCGGCGTCGATTCATCAGTTACTGCTTTGTTGTTAAAAGAACAAGGCTATGATGTAGTCGGCATTTTTATGAAAAATTGGGACGACACTGATGAAAACGGTGTTTGTACCGCGACAGAAGATTATAAGGACGTGGCGAAAGTCGCTGCCCAAATCGGGATTCCTTATTATTCTGTCAACTTCGAAAAGGAATATTGGGATCGTGTCTTTGAATATTTCTTGGCGGAATACCGTGCAGGCCGCACACCTAATCCTGATGTGATGTGTAACAAGGAAATCAAATTCAAGGCTTTCTTAGATTACGCGATGGAATTAGGTGCGGATTATGTAGCAACAGGACATTATGCCCAAGTTGAAAAGGACGAAAATGGGGTTGTCCATATGCTGCGTGGTGTGGACAATAATAAAGACCAAACGTATTTCTTAAGCCAATTATCTCAAGAACAATTGGCGAAGACGATGTTTCCACTAGGCGGCATGCAAAAACCAGAAGTTCGCGCAATCGCAGAACGAGCTGGCTTAGCGACTGCCAAGAAAAAGGATTCAACAGGCGTCTGCTTCATCGGTGAAAAGAATTTCAAACAATTTTTAAGCAATTATCTACCTGCTAAAAAAGGGAAGATGGTCACTTTAGATGGCGAAGAAAAAGGAACACATGATGGTTTGATGTACTATACAATTGGTCAGCGCCAAGGTCTTGGTATCGGCGGCGGTGGAAAAACCAACGATCCATGGTTTGTCGTAGGAAAGGATCTATCTACGAACACCTTATATGTCGGTCAAGGCTTCCATCATGAAGCACTATATGCTACTAGCCTAGATGCTAGTGAAATTCACTTCACCACTAACGAAGACCAACCAAAAGAATTCAAATGTACAGCGAAGTTCCGATATCGTCAGCAAGACGTACCGGTAACAGTTCGTTTATTGGAAGACGACCGCGCAGAAGTGATCTTTGATGATCCTGTTCGTGCGATTACACCAGGACAGGCTGTTGTTTTCTACGATGGTATGGAATGCTTAGGCGGCGGTTTGATTGACCATGCATATCAAGAAACAAAAGAGTTACAATATATTTAAGGTATGATAGAAGAACTGAGGCTGCTCTCTTGTGAGTAACCTCAGTTCTTTGTCTTTCAAACATATTTACAGAAAATTCTTGAAAATTAGAATGATTCTCTTTACATACTCATATACTTATGGGAATATACTAATTAAATATTTATTATAAAATGAAGAGAGTTGGGTGAGTATATGAATGGTGTCGTTCTTTTAGTTTTTGCTATTATTTGTTTTGTTGCTGCTTATTTTATTTATTCCCGTTGGTTGGAGAAAAAATGGGGGATTGATCCGAAGGCTGTGACACCTGCGGTCGCTCTTGAGGATGGGGATGACTATGTTCCAGAACCGGCATTTGTCGTTTTTAGTCACCAGTTTTCATCCATCACAGGTGCTGGACCAGTAACGGGGCCGATTATTGCCGCGATGTTTGGTTGGCTGCCGGCTTTTTTATGGATTCTCTTTGGCGGGATTTTCTTCGGTGCGGTCCATGACTTTGGGGCATTGTATGCATCCGTGAAGAATGAAGGAAAATCAATTGGTTTAATTATTGAAAAATATATCGGAAAAGTTGGTAAGAAGCTGTTTCTATTATTCTGCTGGTTGTTTGCGCTTTTAGTTATTGCTGCTTTTGGGGATATTGTAGCGACAACGTTTAACGGCATGACACCAGATGTACCGGCAGCTGTTAACACGGCGAATGCTTCTGCTGCTTCGATCTCGATGTTGTTCATCCTCTCGGCAGTATTGGTTGGTTTTTTCATGAAAAAGGTTCATTTAGAAGGGATTGCCATGCACGCTTTTGGGATCGTCGTTTTATTGGTGACTCTCGCTATTGGCATCATGTTCCCAATTTTTGCAGACAAGCAAACATGGCTGCTAATTGTTTTTGGTTACTTATTCTTGGCTTCAGTCATGCCGATTTGGTTATTGATGGCCCCTCGTGATTTTCTCAGCACCTATATGCTGTTAGGAATGATCATCGCGGCTGTTCTGGGTCTGTTAGTGGAAGCCCCTATGGTTGAACTGAACGCCTTCAACGGCTTTGCTGTACAGGATGCGACGGGAAATGTGAAATACTTATTCCCGATTTTATTCATTACAGTGGCCTGTGGTGCTGTGTCTGGCTTCCATAGTTTGGTTTCCTCAGGGACTTCATCTAAACAGGTTTCAAATGAAAAACACATGCGCCCAATCAGTTATGGCGCGATGATGTGTGAATGTGTATTGGCGGTAGTTGCTTTGGTGGTTGCGGGCGCAGTCGCTCAAAATGGACAGTTGCCGACTGGAACACCATTCCAGATTTTTTCAGGATCAGTCGCTGGTTTCTTAACGAAATTTGGCTTGCCATTAAATATCGCGCAGGCCTTTATGACCATGTGCGTATCAGCTTTAGCGTTGACTTCGTTAGATTCAGTGGCTCGTATCGGCCGAATGTCTTTACAGGAATTCTTCTATGAAGAAGGAGTGGAGCAAAAAGGCTTGACAAAATTACTTACTAATAAATATGTAGCAACTGTCGTAACATTAGTTGTGGGTTTTGTTTTAGCTCTCGGCGGGTACAACAGTGTTTGGCCATTATTCGGCTCAGCAAACCAATTATTAGCCGCAATGGTTATGATTGCTGTAGCAGTCTATATGAAGACATCGAAGAAATCAGGTGTCATGTTCTATATTCCGATGGGGATCATATTGGCGGTGACCTTCACAGCATTAGGAATGTCTATTTACGGATTAGTAGTGAAGCTAATGAATGCGACACAATATTTAGTAGTGATTCCGGCAGTTCCAAAAGCAGGACAGTTCGTATTCCTGTCGGATGGCTTGCAGCTAGTCTTTGCCTTTCTATTATTAGGCTTAGGATTGATGGTAGCTACCAAATGTTTACGCTCTTTATTTAATGTAGAGGTTAAAAGCTCTGAAGAAGTTATCGCAGATTAAAAGAAAATTTCAATAGAAAAAAAGTCATCGTCGAAACTCGACGATGACTTTTTTTATGCAAGGCTTTGAGCAAAATGTGCCATTGCAACTTTTACTTCGTTTAGTTTCTCTGGTTTGATCAAAGGGAAAAGCTTTTCCTGGAGCTTTTTGAAGTCTTCAAGACTTAGTACCTCTGTTTCTTGATCTGCGAAACTCTTTACTAAGATTTCCTTTGCCTCGTCTTCTTTTCCTTCAATCGTACTGTTTAGGAAAAAGTCTAAAAACTTTAATTGGCCTTCAAGCATGTTGTTCACTTCTTTCATTAGAATCACTTATCAGTATAAAAAACTAACGAAAAAGTTGCCATTAATATGTCTTGGGTATTAGTGCGTGTGCTGTGTTTGATGATATTTTTCAGCGATTTCCTTCGTGTTGCGATGAACCAATAGGTAATTGGTCAAAACAAGAGCGGAGGTTGAAATGAAGACTCCACGGTATCCAAAGATTGATGAAACGCTTGAACCGATCATCGGGCCAACCACATTTCCGGCCGCTTGAAAGGACTGATTATAGCTGAAAATTCTCCCGGCTGCTTCTTGGGGTGAGTACTTCGTAATTAATGCTTGAACGGCGGGTAAGAGACACGCATCAGAGATCCCGACTAAGAAACGTAAAAAGGCTAATTGCCAAACATTCGTAACGATGGACATCGGCAAAAAGACCAACATCGCAAAAATCAAGCCAATGCCTAAAACTTTTTCGCTGCCGATCTTATCCCCTAGCCGACCGAAACGAGGAGCTGCGATCAAGGTGGCAATTCCAGGGATTGAAGCGATGATTCCGCTGACTAAAGTAACATTGCCATGATTATGCATTAATTGTCGAATATACAAACTGATAATCGGGCTGATGGAGTTATTCGACGCTTGAATGATCAAGGTAGTGACAAACATGCCAATGACGACATGTGGATACTTCAAGCTGTGAAAAATTTCCTTCGCAGGCATCATATCTTTCTTCTCGATCGGAGTAAATTCTTCGTGAACGAATAGAACACTGAGCAAAAAGACAAGAAATAGAATACTGCCGGTAATGAAAAAAGTTAAACGATAACCAAAAACCGAAGCTGTGACCCCACCAACTAGTGGGCCAAGTAAGTTCCCAGTTACTGCACCGGTCGCTAACGTTCCAAGTACCTGACCGCTCTTTTCGCGAGGAGTTCCCGTAGCAACTAAGGCCGTTGCGTTGCTGATATAGCCGGAAAAGACACCTTGAAGTAAACGCAAGCCGATCAGCTGATAGACGTTACTGACAGTTCCCATTAAACTAATGACGATCGCCATACCAAGGGATGCACGTAATAGCATCAGCTTTCGACCCTTTTGATCGGCTAAGCGTCCCCATAAAGGAGAAACTATTGCAGTAATCAAGAAGGTGGATGAAAAAGTAATCCCGCTCCAGAAATTTAACTGTTGGTTACTATAATGGCCTAATGAATCTATGTATAAGGACATAAAAGGCATGACCAGACTAAAACCAATGCCGGCCATAAAAGTACCGAACCATAAAACGATCAGATTCTTTTGCCAAGTGGGACGAGGTTGAAATAATTTACTTTTGATTTTACTCAAATTAAAAAGGCCTTCTTTCAAAACTATGAAATTTTCAAAAAACATTTTCATTATAACTCTCTTAAGGACCATGTAAAATCCTGTCGCTTTGTGTTACGATAGAATTAAGAAAAAAGCAATATTTTTCTGCAAAATTTTTACAGTTATCTATTTTTTTCTTGAACTTGTTTCAGCCGGAAACATTTTTCTTGAATTTTTATTTCATGATACTTATGATTGAGGTGGAAAGAAGGGTAGCGGGATGTATCAAGTAATAACCATGTACGGTGATAACGAACCTTGGTGGTTCTTTGAAGAATGGCAAGAAGATATTCAAGAAACCGCGGCTTTTGAAGATTTTGACGCGGCAGTAGCATATTATGAACATCGTTGGAGCGAACTCCAAAAGACCAATACATATAGTAATGCAAAGCATAATTTTTTGAGTGCATTTTGGAAAGAGCAGGACGAACGCTGGTGTGAAGAGTGTGATGATTATTTACAGCAGTACTGGGGGCTTGCACTATTAAAAGATGAGCAGCCATTAACGGTTGATAGCAGAAAGGAACTTTATGAAACAGCTAATTATAGCGGAAAAGCCAAGTGTTGCAAGAGACTTGAGCAAGGTGCTTAACGCCAATCAAAAAAATAAAAACTATTTTGAAGGACCCAATGTTGTTGTGACTTGGGCCCTTGGTCATTTATTGGGCCTAAAAATGCCAGAGGATTTGAATAAAGAATGGCAAAGCTGGCAGATGGAAACTTTACCGATGATTCCTAAATACATTGGGATCAAACCTTTACCTAAAACGCGTGGACAACTAAAATCCATTCAGCAGCTGGCAAAACGTAAAGATATTTCAGAAGCGGTGATCGCAACAGACGCGGGGCGTGAAGGAGAACTAGTTGCACGTTGGATTTTAGAATATGTACGGTTCGAAAAACCAGTGAAGCGCCTATGGATTTCGTCACAGACGAATAAAGCGATCAAGGATGGCTTTAAAAACCTGAAGCCCGCAGAAGAGTATGATAATTTGTATCACTCTGCATTAGCGCGGGCAAAAGCAGACTGGCTAGTTGGGTTAAATGTTACCCGCGCATTGACAGTTAAATATGAAGACAGCCTATCCGCTGGTCGAGTACAAACACCGACGCTTGCGATGGTTCGTCAGCAGGAAAAGAAAATCGAGAAATTCCGTCCACAAAATTATTTTGTGATTTCTTTAGAGGTCGAAGGACAAAAAGCTAAGCTTAATCAAAAGAATCCATATGGAATCACAGAACGCGAAACAGCCGAAAAATTAGTCAAAGAGCTGTCTAAGCAAAAAGGAACTGTGACAGATATTACGGAAAAAGAAAAGACAGAGCCGGCACCGCTACCTTATGATTTAACGGAAATCCAACGGGAAGCGAATGCTCGTTATCAATTTTCAGCCAAAAAGACATTGTCCTTGGTTCAAAGCTTGTACGAAACTCATAAAATCGTGACGTATCCGCGAACAGACAGTAAATACCTAACCAATGATATGAAGGCTACGATGAAAGAACGCTTGCAAGCAATCATTGATTTTGCACCAGAAGTAAAAACGTATATCAAAAATGGGGCACAAGTAAAACAAAAACGTGTGTTTCAAGATAGTAAAGTGACGGATCACCATGCATTGATCCCGACGGAGCAACGTCCGCGTTTCGAAAAGCTTTCAACGGATGAACAGCGTATCTATAACATGATCGTAACCCGTTTCTTGGGCTTATTCGCTGATGCACATAAAGAGAGCCAACAAAAAGTAACGGTAACCTTCCAAAAGGAAACCTTTACCTTCCGTCAAAATAAAGTTCTAGTAGCTGGATGGAAACCAGCAGAAGAAGCAAAAAAATCCATTCAATGGTCTGAAGGAATGAAGATCGTACCGAACTTTACGATCGAAAAGGTTTTAACCACACCGCCTAAACCATTGAATGAGGGCACACTGCTGGCTCAAATGGAAAAGTATAGCTTAGGGACACCAGCGACTCGCGCGGAGATCATCGAAAAGTTGATTAAATCTGAGTTGATGGAACGAACGACTAGTGGTTTGATGGTTTCACCAAAAGGCAAGCAATTACTAGAGCTTGTTAATCCTTCATTAGTGACGCCAGAGCTGACTGAAAAATGGGAGAAGCAGTTAGAGGCAATCGCCAACGGCAAGTATAGTAGTAAGCAATTCTTGCAGGAGATTGAATCAGATACAAAGAAACTTGTCAGTGAAGTAAAACACAGCGACAAAAAGTATCAAGATTTCTCGATTACTGCCAAAAAATGTCCAGAGTGCGGTTCGCCACTGCGAGAAAAAAATACTCGTGACGGAAAAATCTATATTTGTACGAACCCAGAGTGTAGTTACCGCCGCCGGAAAGATCCAAAAGTCTCGAACCATCGCTGCCCTCAATGTCACCGCAAAATGGAAATCATTGATGGAAAAAATGGCTCGTATTTCCGTTGCAAATATGACGGGACGACAGAAAAAATGTTAGATAAGAAAGAACGCTCGAAAAAAATGACGAAGCATGAAGAGCGCCGCTTACTGAAAAAAGTGAACGAACAGGAAGAACCACAGGAAAGTCCATTAGCTGCGGCACTGAAAGCAGCGATGGAAAATAAAGATTAGCCAAAAATAACTCAAACATTTTTATCGGCTCTCCTTTTATAAGTCACGGTTATAAAAAGTGACTTATAGAAGGAGAGTTTTGTATACATTTGATTATTTTCAATGTAAAATAAATCAGCGGTATTTTGAATAAGTAGAGACTAGAAATTCAAAAAGAAAAGGGTTACAATATAAATGGTTTATACCATTTTCGGGAGGGATTTTTTTGAAATCTAGAAAAGATGAAGTGTTAGACGCATTAAGAGCAAATCCTAACGAACAGACGGCACAAGAACTGGCGGAGCAGCTAGGCGTTGACCGCACCAATGTCAGTCGTTACTTAAATGAACTGACGAAAGATGGAAAAGTAAAAAAAATTGACGGTCGCCCAGTAAAATTTCAGCTAACGACAGTTTCGACTGAAGGACATATTAACTTTGACAATTTGATTGGTCGTGAGGATTCGTTAAAAAGTCAAATTCAAAAATCTAAAGCGGCTATTTTATATCCTCCACGCGGATTACATACGATTATTTTTGGCGAGACGGGAACTGGAAAGACGATGTTTGCAGAATGTATGTATCGTTTTGCGGTCTCCGCCAAAGTGTTAGACGAAAGTGCCCCCTTTGTTACTTTCAACTGTGCAGATTACGCACAAAACCCTCAGCTCCTATATGGACACATATTTGGTGTGAAACGGGGAGCATTTACAGGTGCAGAAGAAACACGGGTTGGGTTGATGGAACAGGCAGATGGAGGGATTTTGTTCTTAGATGAGATCCATCGTCTGCCGCCAGAAGGACAAGAAATGCTTTTCACCTTCATTGACAAAGGGACTTTTCGATCTTTAGGTGATGGACAAGAGAAACAAGCATCTGTTCAGATTATAGGGGCAACGACCGAGACCAGCTCTATGTTCCTATCAACATTTAATCGTCGAATTCCAATGCAGATAGAGCTGCCTTCTCTGGCGGAACGCTCTTTAGATGAACGCTTAGCTATCATCAAAGAATTTCTACAGCAAGAGGCGAATCGATTGATGCAGGAAATCGCGATTGATAAGCGAAGTCTATTAGCGTTTCTTCTATATAATGCAGAAGGAAATATTGGTCAGTTAAAACGTGATTTAAAATTAGTCTGTGCCAAAGCTTTTCTTCATCATCAAACCAATAGCGATTCAGAAAAACTGATGATTGTGGAAGAGGACCTGCCTCTAGTTGTACAAAAAGGGTTACTACGAATGAACGAGGTTCAGGACAAGCTGACGCCATTCATGGATAAGAGAAATCTTTACTTAACCTTAAAGCCAGGTACGGAGGAAGTTGTTTGGGGACAAGACCCTAACAAGGATATGGAGGTTTACCATTCGATCACGTACAAGTTGGAGAAACTTGGACGGGAAAACCTATCAGAAATTGATCTAGAAGAATTGATTTCCGATGATGTGGATCAATACTTTGAGACTTATGTTGAAGAGCTTTCTCACAGCAATGCTTATCGTGAAATCATTTCTGATGACCTTTGGAAGCTGGTCAATGAGCTTTACGATTTTGCTTCGATTCAAATGAATCGGGAATATGATGAGAAGGTTCGGTTTGCTTTTGCGCTGCATATCAATTCAACGATTGAACGAATTCGTGGGAATCAATTTATTTCACATCCTAATTTGAATGATATTCGTCGAAACTATTCAAAAGAATTTCAAGTGGCGATTGAATTATCTAATCGCATTGAAGAAGCCTACAATATCATGATTCCATTAGACGAGATCGGCTTTATCACGATGTTTCTTACTATGGATAATCAAGAGGAACAGCAAATCGATGAACGACAAGTCGCTGTGCTCGTTGTGATGCATGGCAAGTCGACAGCCTCGAGTATGTTAGAGACGGTGCAGGAACTTCTTGGAACAACGAATGGCATCGCCTTTAATATGCCACTGACGTTAAATACTGAAAAAATGTATGCTCAAATTAAAAATTACATCCAGAAGAAACGGGAAGAGTTCTCAGAAGGAATCATTCTTTTGACAGATATGGGCTCCCCAAATAATTTCGGCAACCTGATTTTCCATGAAATGGGGATTCGGACACGAGTGATTTCAATGGCAAGTACCATGTTAGTATTGGAAAGCTTGCGCTTAGCAACGTTAGGGCGTTCGTTAGAAGAAATCTATACGAGTGTTATCTCCATGTTCCAAACAATGGTACGTCTAGAAGAACCAACTCAGAAGGATGAAAAGAAAGTTATTATCGTAGCCTGCTTTACCGGAGAAGGTGTTTCGAAACGATTAAATGAAGTCGTCTCACAAATCGTTAACTTGGAAGAATTTGAGATTATTCAAATGCAGTCTTTGGAGCGAGAAAGCTTTAAGCATCGTATCGACCAGCTGATTACACATAAAGACATTGTAGCGATTGTAGGCACTATGGAAATTCATTATCAAAAAATTCCTTTTATCCCAGCCATGAACTTATTCAAGCGGGATAAAATTCTAGAATTTCAAGATTTATTAGGCAGCACAATCACGCTCCCAGAAATGGTGGATTCATTAACTAAAAACTTTTCACCTGAGATAGATGTAAAGACGTTGTTCCTGTTAATCGACGATGTTTTACAGTTAATTCGTAAAGATCAGGAGCTTATTATCGAGAATACAGCGATGCAGGCACTAAGTGTACACATCGCGTTCTTAGTAGATAAAATAAAAAAAGGGGAAGAGCGTCCTGTCTTTGAGGATGTCAAATGTTTCCACCAGCAGTATCGTAGCCGCTTTAATCAAACTGCGGCCAATCTATCCCTGATTGAAAAACAATTTGAGGTTCGCTTTACCGAAGACGACATCGCTTACATTGTAAAGACCCTCGAAGATAATCGAATCGAACTAGGATTGCACAGTGTGTAATCCTAGTTTTTTTGTGTGTAAAATGAAAACCTTATCACGACGCCTTCTGTGCGGCGAAAAAGTTGGCACGCATCTTGCTTTATATAAAGTGAACAATTAAAAACTAAGGAGTGTTTTACATGAAAAGAATTATGTTAGTTTGTGCGGCAGGAATGAGCACTAGTTTATTAGTAACTAAAATGGAAAAAGCAGCAGCTGATCAAGGATTAGAATCTGATATCTTCGCAGTTTCAGCTTCAGAAGCAGATGCAAAATTAGAAGATGCCAGCAAACCAGTCGATGTTTTGCTATTAGGTCCTCAAGTTCGTTTTATGAAAGGTCAATTTGAAACAAAATTAGCAGACAAAGGAATTCCTGTCGATGTTATCGATATGAAAGATTACGGCATGATGAACGGCGAAGCTGTTTTAAATACTGCACTTAATCTTATGAAATAAGAAGTAGAAGGGGAGCTAAGCAAATGAGCGATACAATGAGTCAAGAACAATTAGAAGCAGTAATGGGTCTAATCATTAATGCTGGTAACGCAAAGAGTGATGCAATGGAAGCGATTCAAGCAGCTAAAGATGGCGACTTCACTTTGGCTCAAGAAAAACTTGCAGCAGCAGACCAAGCGTTAGTTGAAGCACATCATTCTCAAACAGGGCTGTTGACAGAAGAAGCTAGCGGTAATCCAATGACCGTGACATTGTTAGCGGTTCATAGTCAGGACCACCTGATGACTGGCATTACTTTCAATGATATGGCAAAAGAAGTAGTGGATATTTACAAACGTTTAGGGAACGAATAGAGGAAGTGATCCTGTGAAATTAGCTCGTGATCAGGAATCGTTGAAAGCGATCACAGGTTTAATTGAATACGCTTTTAGAAAGCAGCAGCCAATCATCAACGACCCACTCTTTTTATCACGGTATGAACATGCTGATGCCTATGGTGTTTACCAAGAGAGTGAGTTAACGAATTTAGTGATGGCGAATCATTTTGAGATTCAGCTTTTTCAACAGAGAGTCAAAATGGCCGGCGTTGGTTATGTGGCCAGTTATCCAGAGTATCGAGGCAAAGGCGGCATCAGCGGTATCATGTCCGAACTTTTGTCTGATCTTTACCAACAGGGTGTTGCAGTGTCACAACTGGCTCCTTTTTCCGAAGATTTTTATCGTCAATTCGGTTATGAGCCTACTAGCCGCAGAAAAACCTATCGCATTCCAGCACTGGCCTTTAATTATTTGACAAGTGAAAGAAGGGGGAATGTTAAACGTGGAACCTGGCAACAGATGAAGTCAGTGATCCAATCGATTTATCAGCGCTTATTAAACCAGCAGCAAGTCGGAACGGTTGTCCGTGAAGGCTGGTGGTGGGAACGTCTAAATGACTACTATCCTCACCGCTTCTATGCTGTAGCTTATGATGACGCTGAAGAAGCGAAAGGATACATTATTTATCGTATGCAAGGCAACACATTAGTAGTAGACGAGCTTGCTTATGAAACGGAACTAGCTCTGCGAAAATTGTTAACGTACTTAAAATCCCATGTCTCATCATTTGAAGAATTTCTTTATCACGCACCAGTTCATGAGATTATTGAAAAATGTTTTCGTGAACAAGAATATTTTACGATTACTTTAGAACCTTACATGATGAGTCGAATTATTGACATCAAGCAATTATTACCGAAAATTCCGATTTGCCAAAAAGAAATTATTATTGAAGTAACTGAAGATAAAGAGTGTCCTTGGAATGTTGGTAGCTGGCTAGTCAGTCAGGGGAATTGTAAAAAAGTACAACAAGCAGGTACCATCAAAGCTTCGATTCATGGGTGGAGTGAATTATTATTGGGAGAATTGACTTTAGCTGAGGGAATTTTTCTTGGCAAGGTCACCGCTTCAAAAGCGTTTGAAGGGGAAATTTTTCCAAAAGGTCGACAAAGTTTTTACGATTACTTTTAAAATAGGGGGAACACAAAAATGGATGGATTTATTAATTTTATGGAGAAACACTTTATCCCGCATGCGTCAAAAATCGGGAACCAGCGTCATTTAATCGCAATCCGTGATGCATTTACAGTAACAATGCCGTTAATGATTTTAGGTGCGTTAGCAGTAATGCTTAACAACTTGCCAATTGATGCTTTCCAGAACTTTATGAATGGTATCTTTGGCGGTGAAGCTTGGAAAGGCTTCGGCGGAGCAGTATGGAACGGAACCTTTGGTGTTCTTTCAGTCTTCATTGCATTCTTAGTCGCTTATAATTTAGCGCATCACTATGGTAAAGATCCAATCGGTACAGGGGTTGTATCTGTCGCTTCTTTCTTCACTTTAGGTGCAGCGACTAGCGGAATGAACTCATCAGGTTTGTTCGTAGCATTGATCGTAGGTATTGCTGTTGCAGAAATCTTCACACGTCTAGTTGGTAATGAAAAATTGGTTGTTAAAATGCCAGACGGCGTTCCGCCAGCAGTTGCCCGCTCATTTGCTTCTTTATTCCCAGCAATGATTACTGTATCAATCTTCGGTTTGATCGCTGCAGTTATTGCCGGATTTGGTGTTGAAGATATGTTTGCTGAATTCTATGCATTGGTTCAAGAACCTTTCATGGGCTTGGCTAACTCATATGGTTCTGCATTATTAATTGCTTTCATTACACCATTCCTATGGTTCTTTGGATTACACGGTGCCAACATGATTGATCCGTTCATGCAAGCAATCAACGCGCCTGCAATCGAAGCAAACAATGCAGCACTTTCAGCTGGTAAAGCAGCTCCTTACATCGTAAACAAACCATTTATCGATTCATTCGTTAACATGGGTGGTACTGGTGTAACAATCGGTTTGATTATCGCAATTTATCTAGTTGGACGTAAGAACAAACCATTTATGGTAGTAAACAACTTGGCCGCAGCTCCTGGTATTTTCAATATCAATGAACCATTGATGTTCGGACTACCATTAGTATTGAATCCGATCATGTTCATTCCATTTATTTTGACACCAATGGTCTGCGTTACAACAGCTTATTTTGCAACGAGTCTTGGATGGGTACCAGCAGCAACAGTTATGCCACCATGGGTAACACCGCCAATCATCGGTGGATTCTTAGCAACACAAAGCTTCTCAGGTGCCATTTTAGCAGCAGTAAACTTGGTTATCTCAATCGTTATGTACGTACCATTTGTTTCATTAGCAACAAGACAAGAGCTTAAAAAAGTAGCTGAAGCATAAGGTTTATCTGGGGGTTATGGATCGCTTGATCCCTAACCCCTTTTGTATTAAAAATTTAAAGATCTAATATGAGGAGATTTACAATGAAAACTTTTCCAAAGAATTTTTGGTGGGGCGCGGCAACTTCTGGCCCACAAAGCGAAGGACGTTTTAATAAAAAGCATGCCAATGTCTTCGATTACCATTTTGAAATCGAGCCGGAGAAATTCCATAATCAGGTAGGACCGGATGTTGCATCAAATTTTTACAACAGTTACAAAGAAGACATCCAAATGATGCGTTCAATCGGTATGAATAGTTTACGGACAAGTATCCAGTGGAGTCGCTTGATCGATGATTTGGAAACAAACACGGTCAATCAGGATGCTGTAGATTTCTATAATAATGTGATCGATACAATGTTGGCTGAAGGCATGACTCCTGTAATGAATCTGCATCATTTTGATTTACCAGTGGAATTATATGATAAATATGGCGGCTGGGAATCGAAAAAGGTTGTAGAATTGTATGTTGGATTTGCTGAAAAATGCTTTGAATTATTTGGCGATCGTGTAAAATTCTGGGCAACTCATAATGAGCCAATGGTAGTTGTAGAAGGGGAATACCTATTCCAATTCCATTACCCAAATATTGTTGATGGAAAAAAAGCAGTACAAGTAGCTTATAACTTGAACTTAGCTTCGGCTAAAGCGATTCAAGCTTTCCGTAAGTTAGCCATCAAAGATGCAAAAATTGGTACCATTTTGAATCTGACACCGACTTATGCAGCTTCTGACTCACCAGAAGACCAAGAAGCCGCACGGATCGCGGAACTTTGGAATAACAAAATGTTCTTAGAGCCTGCAGTTTATGGCCATTTTCCTGCCGAGCTGGAAGAGTTATTGACAAAGGACAAGGTTTTGTGGGAAACAACAGAGGAAGAAAAAGAAATCTTAAAGAACAACACGGTCGATTTCTTGGGAGTAAACTTCTATCATCCAAATCGTGTGAAGGCACCCGATGTAGCTCCAAATTCTGTTGGCGAATGGATGCCAGATCGATATTATGACGCTTATGATATGCCAGGCCGTCGTGTGAATTTAGATCGTGGCTGGGAAATTTATCCGAAAGCTTTATATGATATTGCAGTGAATATCAAAGAAAACTACAAAAATATCCCTTGGTATGTCTCTGAAAATGGTATGGGCGTCTCAAATGAGGAACGCTTCAAGAATGAAGGCGGAATGATCGAAGACGATTATCGAATCGATTTTGTGCAAGAACATTTGGAGTGGCTGCATAAGGGTATTGAAGAAGGTTCAAACTGCTTTGGTTACCATATGTGGACACCAATTGACTGCTGGTCTTGGTTAAACTCGTATAAGAATCGTTATGGATTTATTTCAAATAATATCCATACTCAAATCAAAACGGTGAAGAAGTCAGGCTACTGGTTTAAGCAAGTGACTGAACGAAATGGCTTAGCAGAGTAACTCAAAGAGGAGGAAAATAAGTGAAACGTGAATTAGGTATTTCGGTTTATCCCGATCATAGTGATCCGCAGGCGGATCGTGACTATATCAAAAAAGCTGCAGCACTCGGATATACTAGAATCTTTATGAGTATGCTGGAGGTAACTGAAGGCAAAGAAAAAGTCAGCGAAAAGTTTGGCAGTATCATCCATTACGCGAAGGAATTGGGCTTTGAAACAGTCTTAGATATTGCGCCTTCTATTTTTGATGATTTAGGGATTTCCTATGATGATTTAAGCTTCTTTGCAGAGCTTGGTGCCGAAGGAATTCGTTTGGATGAGGGCTTTGATGGAAACAAAGAAGCCATGCTGAGCTATAATCCAGAAGGTCTGGCGATCGAGTTGAACATGAGTAACAATGTCGCTTATCTTGATAACATCCTGTCCTATGAAGCAAATGAACCATTTATTTACGGCTGTCACAATTTTTATCCGCAAGAAGGTTCTGCGTTACCTTATGACTTCTTTATCAGTTGCAGTAAACGGTTCAAAGGCCATGGTATTAAGACTGCGGCCTTTATTACCAGTCACGATGCGGAATATGGCCCATGGGATGTTAATGATGGTCTACCAACGCTAGAAATGCATCGTCATTTGCCGATTGATTTGCAAGCACGCCATATGTTTGCGACGGGGCTGATTGATACAGTCATTATCGGAAATGCTTATGCTTCTGATGAAGAATTAGAAAAAGTAGCGGCAGTTGATCGTTATAAATTGAGCTTAGGAATCGAATTCGTACCTGAGACAACTGAAATCGAACGTAAAATTGTTGCCGATCCGCAACATTTTCGCCGTGGAGATATCACTGCAACGACAGTTCGTTCAACAATGGTTCGAGTGAAATACGCTGACGTTGCAAATCCTGTTCACGACAATACGCAAGAATTTCAAGTTGGTGATGTTGTCGTAGGAAATGATGCGTTTGGAAAATACAAAAATGAGCTGCAGATCGTTTTGGAACCTCATAGTGACCCGCGAAAAAATTTAGTTGGCAGAATCCCACAAGAAGAGCTGATTATGCTGGATTTCTTGAAGCCTTGGGCAAAATTCCAGTTCGTTTCTAAAAACTAAGTTTGAACGTTATGATAAAAAGATGAAGGTTCTTTATTGACAAACCCGATAAAGGCGTGTAAAGTATGACTCAACTTAATCAAACGACAATGAAAAGAAGAGTAGCAGTTCATTTGTTCTCAGAGAGTCTCTGGTTGGTGAGAAGAGACAGCAATGATTTGTGAACCACATCTTTGAGTCGATCAGCTGAAATAAAGTAGGTTGATCCGGGTGAGCCCGTTAGCGCAGAGGTCAGATTGACCAGTTGAGATCGTTCGTTGTGAGACGACGATGAAAAAAGGTGGAACCACGTAATTACGTCCTTTAGCCCTAGCGGCTAAAGGACTTTTTTATTTCATCGAACTGGAAACTGACCTGTTGAGGTGCTTTTCGTGAGAAAAGGACAAAGATGAGGTGGAACCACGTATACGACGTCCTCTGGTAGAGATACCAGAGGGCTTTTTTTGCGAGTTACGCTTTTCGCAGTTTATTTAGAAGGCGGATACTATTCGATGTATCTGAATAAATTATTGAATGGGCTGTTTAGCGGAATCGTATGCGTACGACGATAAAATCTTTTTCTGTTTTTTGGAAAAAGATTTCCTTAACTGGAGCTAGCTGGAATTATTAAGAGGTTAGTAGAAATGATATGCGTGGTGAACAATTCCCTTAATTGGGGTTAGATGCCACTCAAAAACAAAGAGCTATCTGTTACGAGCAGTTTCCACCTTAATAAAAAGACGAAGTCACGATTAAGAAACCTCGAAGGGCCGTACACTTTTCGAGAACATGGAGGGATATTGGGATGAATTATTTGATCGAAGTTATGCCGCAATTACTGCAAGGGGCATTGATCACACTGAAATTATTTGCTTATACGATATTGGGCTCACTGCCGCTAGGAATTTTACTCTCATTTGGTTTAGCGAGCCATTTTAAACCATTACAATGGATCTTACGTTTTTACGTTTGGATCATGCGAGGGACGCCTCTGCTATTGCAATTGATATTTGTTTTCTATGGGTTACCGCTCGTTGGAATTATTTTTGATCGTTTTGAAGCGGCACTCTTCGCCTTTGTATTGAATTATGCAGCGTATTATGCGGAAATCTTCCGCGGTGGGATTCAATCAATTCCGTTAGGTCAATACGAAGCGTCAAAAGTGATTGGACTAACCCCCGTTCAAACAATCACACGAATCATCATTCCGCAGGTTGTAAAAATTGTTTTACCCTCTGTTGGGAATGAAGTCATCAATTTAGTAAAAGATACTTCACTAGTTTACATTTTAGGTTTATCTGATGTTATGCGTGCTGGTAAAATCGCGATGGAACGTGATACGACCTTGTTGCCGCTCTTCGGAGTCGCCATCATATACTTGGCGTTGACGGGAATTACGTCAGTTATCTTGAAACAATTAGAAAATCGTTTGAACTATTATCGTTAGGCAGGTGGAAAAAATGATTGAATTAAAAAAAGTAAATAAATCGTTTGGCAACAAAAAAGTTATTGATAATTTGGATTTAGTTATTCCCGACGGTCAAATCTTAGCAATCGTTGGACCATCTGGTGGTGGTAAGACGACGTTACTGAGAACCTTAGCTGGATTAGAAACGTCAGATAGCGGGACGTTTTTATTAGATGGAAAACCGTTTGATCCAACGTCTTCGAAAGAACAGGAACAAGTCGTCGGTGTGGTTTTCCAAGATTTTCAATTGTTTCCACATTTGAGTGTATTGGATAATATCACGATTGGTCCACGTTTAGTCCTAAAGCAAGACAAAGAAACCTATACAAATAAAGCGAGACACTTAGCGAGTTTGTTAGGAATTGAAGAGCTGCTGGATAACTATCCGTATCAGTTGTCAGGTGGTCAGAAGCAGCGGCTGGCTATTGCTCGAGCCATGGCAATGAATCCTAAAGTATTGGCTTACGATGAACCAACGAGTGCTTTAGATCCTGCCTTGCGCCAACAAGTAGCTAGTCTGATTTTAGAGCTAAAGGCAGATGGAGTGACCCAAATCGTGGTTACCCATGATTTAGTTTTCGCTGAGGAAATTGGTGATCAGTTATTGAAGGTTGAACCTATCAAATAAAAAAAGATATAGGAGGAGTAAGTATGAAAATGAAAAAAATTATTTTAGGAATGGTGGCTGTTTTAACATTGGTGACGTTAACTGCTTGTGGGAAAAAAGAGGCTAGCAGTACCGATAGCTGGAAGACGATTGAAGAGGACAAAAAAGTAACGATCGGTTTAGATGATACCTTTGTTCCGATGGGGTTCAAAGATGAGGATGGAGAAATCGTTGGATTTGATGTTGATTTAGCTAAAGCAGTCTTCAAAGAATACGGGATCAAAGCCGATTTCCAACCAATCGATTGGTCAATGAAGGAAAGCGAATTAGAAAATGGGACAATTGATTTGATTTGGAATGGTTACACAGTAACTAAATCACGGGAAAAGAAAGTTCTTTTCACTGATCCTTATGCACAAAATGAACAAGTGCTAGTAACGAAAAAAGACAGCGGCATCACGAATGCTGAAGGCATGAAGGGGAAAATTCTTGGGGCACAGGAAGGATCTTCCGGTTATGAAGCCTTCAATAATGAAACAAAAACCTTAAAGGATATTGTAAAGGATAATGATGCTACTTTATATGCCAGCTTCAATGAGGCGATGATCGATTTGGAAAATGGTCGGATTGATGGTCTGTTGATTGATAAGGTTTACGCAGATTACTTCTTGAAGCAAGCAGGTAAACTAGATGCATACAACATTTCAAGCGTTGGCTTCAAAAACGAGAATTTCGCAGTGGGGGCTCGCAAGGGTGATAAGGAATTAGTTGATAAAATCAATGAAGCCTTCAAAGAATTGCAAGATAACGGCAAATATGCTGAAATCTCGAAGAAATGGTTTGGCGAAGAACTTTCATTGCCAAAAGAATAATTTGCTGTTCTTATCCCTAAAAAATTTAAACTTTAATTAACCAAAAAGAAAAGGCGAGCAAAACTTTTGTTCGCCTTCTTTTTTTTGTATAATGGTACAGAATGGAAAGAGGGATAGCATGGCGCAAAAGAAGCGTACAAAGAAAAAAAGAAAAACAAAAAAACAAAAACAGCTGCAAGAACAGCGCCTGATTATAGGCATTGGGCTTTTATTTATTTTATTTGCCGTCTTTTCCTTATTTAAGCTAGGCTTTTTAGGAAACTTGATTGCTAACGTATTGCGTTTAATTGGTGGAAATACTTATCAATTTCTTGCGATACTTTTAGGGTTATATGGCGGATTATTGGTTGCGAAGAATACAAAACTGCGATTGACCAAGCCGCGACGCTGGATTGGGATTGGTGTTTTCTATCTAGGGATTCTGCTGATTATCCACGCTCGTTTATTTGCAAATGTGCAAAGCAAAGACCCCAATATTTTGAAGATCACATGGGATTTATTGATGACGGACTTCTTAGGAAACCAAATTACTCAAAATGTCGGCGGTGGCATGCTTGGTGGCGTGCTCTATAGCTTGACCCACTTTTTAGTATCTCAGGTTGGCAGCTATTTGATTGCCGCGTTACTGTTGATTCTAGGTGTCTTCTTGTTCAGCCAGTTGGAATTCAACCAAGTGATCGACTATTTATCAAATTTTGTGGAAACAATGCAAGAGAAATTCACTGAGTCAGATGAGAAAAAAGCGATAAAAACGGCTAAAAAGGAAGAACGACAGGCGCAAAAGGCTCAGGCTAAGGTAGAAAAGCAGGCAGCTGAAAAAGCCAAAAAAGAAGCTGAACGGGCGGAGCGCGAGAAGAACAAGGTACGTTCAATGACACCAGGGGAACAATTAGCGAAAGAAAGCCAAGAGCACTTAGTCAATGAACCAGAACAGATGACTTTAGTTCCAATCGAAGGCTTCCAGGAAAACCTAGAGCCGACTGTTCCTCCAGCACCAATGAAAAAAGAATCCTTCGATGAAGAGGACATTGAAGATCCAGGAGATTTGGAATTTGAGATCAATGCGGAACCAGAGGATCACGATTATCAGTTGCCACCTTCAACCTTGTTAGACTCGATTCCTGCTGCAGATCAAAGCGATGAATATAAAAAAATCGAGCAAAATATCAAAGTGCTGGAAAAAACCTTTAATAGCTTTGGTGTAGATGCAAAAGTGGTTAAAGCAAGCCTAGGACCATCGGTTACCAAATTTGAAGTTCAACCAGCAGTCGGTGTGAAGGTCAGCAAGATCGTGAATTTAACAGATGATATTGCCTTGGCCCTAGCGGCGAAAGACGTGCGAATGGAAGCACCGATTCCTGGGAAATCATTGATTGGGATCGAAGTACCTAACAGTACTATCAGCATGGTTTCCTTCCGAGACATCATTGAGGCGCAGCCGAATCATCCAGATAAGCTGCTAGAAGTGCCTTTAGGTCGAGATATTTCTGGGATGGTGCAAACAGCGGATCTATCAAAAATGCCTCACTTACTAGTCGCAGGGTCAACCGGAAGTGGGAAATCTGTCTCCATTAACGGAATTATCACCAGCATCTTGATGCGGGCAAAACCAAATGAAGTAAAACTAATGATGATCGACCCGAAAATGGTTGAATTGAATGTCTATAACGGTATTCCCCATTTGTTGACTCCGGTTGTTACGAACCCACGAAAAGCAGCACAGGCTCTGCAAAAAGTGGTTCAGGAAATGGAAGAACGCTATGAAAAATTTGCGGCCACCGGTGTTCGTAATATCTCTGGATTCAATGAACTAGTCATTCAAAAGAATTTAGAAGATGGACAAAATCGCCCGATCTTGCCCTTCATCGTTGTAATCGTTGATGAGTTGGCTGACTTGATGATGGTTGCTAGTAACGAAGTAGAAGATGCCATTACACGTCTGGCACAAATGGCCCGTGCGGCTGGGATTCATATGATCTTAGCCACACAACGACCAAGTGTCGATGTTATTACTGGGATCATCAAAGCGAATGTTCCTTCGCGAATCGCGTTTGCCGTTTCCAGCGGGACAGATTCACGGACAATTATCGACAGCAATGGTGCTGAAAAACTCTTAGGGCGCGGGGATATGCTGTTCTTGCCTATGGGTGAAAACAAACCAATCCGTGTTCAAGGTGCATTTATTTCAGACCATGAGGTAGAACGTGTAGTGGAATTTGTTTCCGATCAGCAAGAGGCTCATTACGAAGAAAAAATGATGCCGACAGAGGAAACCACCTCGTCACCATCAGAAACACCGCAGGATGAATTATATGAAGAAGCGAAGGCCTTAGTGGTGGATATGCAAACGGCTAGTATTTCATTGCTGCAGCGACGTTTCCGTATTGGATACAATCGAGCAGCTCGAATCGTTGATGAGCTAGAAGAACACGGGGTAATCGGACCTTCAACAGGTAGTAAACCACGTGAGGTGCTCTTGCAAAAGGCTGAGGAAGAACCAGAAAATCCATTAGATGAATAGGAAAGCTTTGCCAAATTATTTTTGGCAAAGCTTTTTTTGTATTTTACGGTTGCACATATGTGCATAACGGAAACCAATTTGGACCAAATCTGTCTGTTTATTTTTCCGACTTTCATTATAGGCAGAATTTGTAAAAAGCTTGATAGTATAGGGTTTAAAGTGGAAATATAAAGAAATATTTAGACTTGAAATTGATGGAAAGAATAAATTTCAACATTAATGTGTAACTTTTATGTGTTATACAATAGAAAAACCCTGTGCTATCTTTTTGTTAGATTGATAAGCGCTTACAATTGGAGGAATAAAAATGAAAGGGTTGAATCCACGGCAAAAAAAATTAATCCATTTACTTGTACAGAATGAGCAATATCTGCCGGTGTCTTTTTATTCAGAGAAGTTGGAAAAATCAAACCGAACTATTTATTCTGATTTGGAAAAGATTCAAGCTTTGTTATCAAAGGAACAGCTTTTCTTAGAAAAGAAACCACGGCTTGGTATTCATTTAAGAGGTACAGTCGAAGCGAAACTGCACTTTTTAGAACAAATTACCGGAGCCAGTCAAGAAGCTGTGGTTGAATCGCAGGAACGTCAATGGCAGATTGTGAAACAACTATTGATCGAGGAAAAGACTGTGACGCAGCAGAAGCTCGCAAGACAGTTTCATGTGAGCCCGAGCTCAATTGTTAGCGATTTGGAGAAAATTACTGAAAAGTATCGTTTGGTGTTGTCATCTTCAAAGCGTGGTACGAAAATCATCGGGAATGAGGAAGAAATCCAGAATGGTCTCTTTCGTTTTTGCGAAGATTATTTGGAGGCTCATGGCATTGATTCGGATCAGCTTTTTGATGAAGCAACGCAATACGTATTATTTCAGTTGCTCCCACAACAATTAGTCAAAGTTTTATTGGAACAAGTAAGGAAGTGGAGAAGTCAAACAGATTTCTGTATTCCAGAACAGTATGTAAAATCGCTCGTTATTCGACTACTTGTCTTTTGTTTTCGGTTGAGTAAAGGGAAACATATCGAGGAAAAAGAGTTTTTATTTGATCAAATAAAATTGATTGATACGTTTTTGATGGCAAATGAGTTATTAGAAAAGGTTGCGGAAGTCATAACGGTTGATTTCGACGAAGACGATGTTTCCTATGTGAATCGTCAGTTAGTCGGGTACGGAGTCAAGCCAAATACGAAAGAACAGAAGCGTTATGAGAAATATGCAAGCACGATCCAAGCGATTTTAAAAAATATGAGTGAAATGATGCAAATTGATTTCTTAGCAGACACGCAACTATCTGAACGATTTGCCAGTCATTTTGTTCCGATGGTCTATCGATTAAAAATGGGGATCGTGATTACGAATCCATTGGTCGAAGAAATCAGGAATCAGTATGGAATTACTTTCAGTGCAACGTGGTATGCGTTGGCAAATGTGGAAGAAAAATTGGGTGTCCAATTTAATGATGAGGAAGTCGCTTTAGTAGCAATGTATTTTCAAGTTTCATTGGAAAAAAGTCAAAATGGTAAAAAGATTTTAATCGTTTGTCCAAACGGTATCGGCACTTCCGAATTGATTTTTAATAAAATTAAACGAATCTTACCGGCACAGGATACGGCTGAAGTTACAACAGTAGATAAACTTTATAAGAAAAATTTGAGCAATGTTGATCTGGTCATTTCTTCCATTAAGTTAGAAAAGATAAATAAACCAATTATTACGGTTTCTACCTTAGTTACCCAAGAAGATATTAAAAATATCACAGCATTTTACGCACATTTATTTTATTCAGAAGATGCAGAGGAAGCCGAGGAAATCAAATTACCTATTTTGAAGAAGGTAATTGACTTGGAGTATATTTACACACAGAAAAAATTTTCAGATAAGGAAGTTTGTTTACATTGGTTGATTGATCGTTTAGAGAAGAAGCAGATAGTCACAAGGGCTTTTCGCAGAGAAGTCTTTGACCGTGAGGCAATTGGTGAAACGGCACTAGCAACAGGTGTAGCAATTCCTCATGCGTCTCCTCAAAATGTTCTGCAAACGAAAATTGCCGTCGTCACTCTTGAACAGCCGATTATTTGGGACCAGCGAAAAGTACACTATGTATTTTTAATGTGTATTGCAAAAAATGACCGTAAGCTTGTTCGTGGTGTAATTACTGATATTCATAAAATCGTCCAATCAGAGAAACAGTTGACAAATTTTTTGGCAGAAAGAAATGCAAAAGAGATTTATAACAATATTATCAGGAGGTAAAACATGCAAGTAATTAACGAAGAATTAGTTGATTTAGCAGTTGATGCGGACTCAAAAATGAGTGCCATCAGTATTCTAGCAGATCGAATTAATCAGGCAGGACGACTACATAATCATGCCGGATACATTGAAAGTGTCGTGGAACGAGAAAATTTAACGACAACAGGTATCGGCTTTGGGATCGCGATTCCTCATGGAAAAAGTCCCCATGTCAAAGAGACAACCGTAGCCTTCGGACGCTTGAACAATAAAATCGATTGGCAAAGTCTTGATGGTGAAAGTGTTGGATTAGTCTTTTTATTGGCAGTTCCAGAAGAATGTCAAGGGGATCAGCATTTGAAAATAATCGCTGGATTATCAAGAAAATTAGTTCATCAAGAGTTTCGTGACACTTTAAAACAGGCTTCAAGTGATCGCGAAATCGTCGAACTGCTTAATGACAGCTTGGCAGGCGTCTTAGTATAAAAGTTAATACAAACAAATTTAAATGATATAAAGGAGCGAAAACTATGAAATTAGTTGCTGTAACTGCTTGTCCATCAGGCGTAGCCCACACTTACCTTGCTGCAGAAAGCTTAGAGGTAGCGGCGAAAAAGAACAACGTTGAAATTCATGTCGAAACACAGGGATCGATCGGAATCGAAGATGAATTATCAATGGATCAGATCCAAAGTGCGGATGCGGTGATTTTGACCAATAACATCGGAATTAAAAACGAAGAACGCTTCAAAGGAAAACCAGTAGTCCGTGTGAGTGCAGGTGATTGCATCAACAAAGGAGAAGCGATTGTCAAAAAACTCCAACAAAAATTAGCAAAATAGGAGGAACTGGAATGATAGAACTATTAAAAAATACGAGAAAAAATTTGATGACGGGCGTCTCCTACATGATTCCATTCGTTGTAGCTGGTGGAATTTTATTGGCGCTGAGCGTGCTGCTTTCTGGAAATGCTTCTGTGCCAGATAAAGGCTGGTTAGCCGACATCGCGAATATTGGTATTACAGGACTTGGCATGATGGTACCAATTTTATCTGGCTATATTGCCTTTTCAATGGTAGATCGTCCAGGGTTGGCACCGGGGGTTATTGGCGGATTGATCGCTAGAAATATTGGAGCGGGTTTTTTAGGCGGGATTTTATCAGGGATCATTGCAGGGGTTGTGGTTTTTTACCTGAAGAAAATTAAATTGCCATCTAGTTTGCGTTCATTAGGTCCGATTTTTATTATTCCATTATTTGGCACATTGATCGTTGGTATTTTGATGTATTGGGTGATTGGTCAGCCAATCGCCACATTGATGACGGCATTAACTAAATGGTTGGAATCCATGGGGACTGGAAATTTGGTAGTCTTAGGATTAATTTTAGGAGCAATGATTGCTTCCGATATGGGCGGTCCAATCAATAAGGTAGCGTTTAGCTTTGGTTCTGCAATGGTAGGCACGATCAATCCTGCAACTGGTTTGCCTAGTGAAACCGCGTTAACGATCATGGCAGGAATTGGAGCGGCGATCTGCATTCCACCGCTTGCCATGGGATTAGCGACAATAGTTGCACCTAAGAAATTTACAGTAGAGGAAAGAAATTCAGGTAAAGCGGCGATCGTTATGGGAATGGTGGGTATTTCAGAAGGAGCGATCCCCTTCGCTGCAGCAGATCCCCTACGCTGCATTCCAGCAAATATGATCGGTAGTGCTATTGGAGCGGCTATAGTGATGGTTCTAGGTGCAGGTAATCCAGCGCCATGGGGCGGATGGATAGTTGCGCCAGTTGCACAAAATCCCTTCGTCTATATTCTCGGAACAGTGATTGGTTCTGTCATTACAGCAGGAATCGTTATTGCTTTGAAGAAGCCAATTGTTGATGAATCAATGAAAACAGACAATATTGATGATGACTTTGATTTGGATATTGAAATTATGTAATAAAAAAGATGTGCCGACAAATGCTCGGCGCATCTTTTTTAAACCAAAATCAATTTTGCATACGCACGGATCATTCGTTCGTAATCTAATGGGAGCTCTTTATTTGAGATAACGATATCGACTTCAGACCAAGGAGAAACTTGAACGAGGGAGGTCTTTTCAAACTTTGTGTGATCAAGCAGAACGATTGTTTTAGTAGATTTTTTTAGCATTCGCCGCTTGGCTTCGGCATCAATCAGTGAAGAGGTGCAAAAACCTTTACGATTTTTAACCCCGCTGGAGCCGAAAAAACACAGATCGAACTGAATATCCGGGTAGATCTCACTACCACTATTGCGAAAAGCCATATCATCAGGAGAGTATTCACCGCCGAAACAAAAAAGTTTATGGTGACCGTTGGCTAACTGAGTAATGGCGGCTAAAGAGCTAGTGAAAATTTGCTTCTCTTCTAAAGAAAGCATTTTTTTAGCGAGTAGAGCCAAGGTACTGCCTTGGTCTAAACCAATCGTGTAATCTTCTGAAGTAATACAACTCATAGCCGCTTGCGTGAGTTTGTTTTTTTCAGGAAACTGTGTCGTTCGCTGGAAAACGGGAGCCAGTTCTTTTTCAAAAATCAATCTAGCCTTTCCATGTTTTTTTTCTAAAACGCCTTCCGCAGCTAAATAGGCTAAATCCTTTCGGATGGTTTCATCGGAAACTTGAAATTTTCTCACTAATTCACGAACTTTGATCTCTTTTTGCTGATATAAAAGTTCAGTGATTTGTTTGCGACGTTTTGCGATTTCAGCAGCTTTCATTCATCAATCCTCCCGTTTTTCATTTACGGTAGCATGAGAATCCAACAAAAACAATCCAAAACTTGGGAAAAATTGAACAAATCCAACTTTTTTCTCGTATTTCAAAGAAGTCTATGGTTTGAAGTAAAAAAACTTTCTATACTAATGAAAAATAGAAGTAAAAAAAGGAGTGAAAAACTTGGGAACGGGAGTTATTAATCATGAAAAAAATATTGCCAATGTAGTAGTGAAAGGGAACCCACGTATTCAAATGATGAAGGATCATCTCTTCAAAGAGAAACGCCAAATTTCCTTAGAACGTGCGCTACTTTACACAGAAAGCTATCGTCAGACGGAAGGTGAACCCACAATTATTCGTCGGGCAAAAGCGGTCGCTCATATCCTTGAAAAGGTGGAAATTAGTATTCGTGAAGGAGAATTGCTTGTGGGAAATCGGACGGTTCGTCCACGGTCAGGAATTCTTTCACCCGAGATGGATCCTTATTGGATTATGCAGGAAATTGATACGATCGCTTCACGTCCACAAGATCAATTTGAATTCACTGAGGCAGATAAAAAAATCTATCGGGAAGAGCTATATCCTTATTGGGAAAAACGTTCGATGAAGGATTTTATCAATGGTGAACTGACAGATGAAGTGAAAATGGCACTGAAAGATGAAGTTTTCAAGCTGAACCAAACGGATAAGGGGCAAGGTCATATCATTATGGATTTCTCAGGAATTTTATCGCGAGGGATTGGGAGTTATCTTGTTTTGTTAGAAAATAAAATCAGCGAAGAACCAGATAATTATTTCTATCAGGCAGGTAAAATCGTATTTACAGCGATGAGAGATCATTTTATCCGCTATGCAGAATTGGCAGAAGAGAGCAGTAGAAGTGAAAAAGACCAGCAACGATGTCGGGAACTGCGAACAATCGCTGAAATGTGTCGCAAACTAAGTATTGAAAAGCCCTCTTCTTTTTACGAAGCGCTGCAATTATTATGGATGACCAGTATTGTAGGCCAATATGAATCAAATGCTTCATCCCTTTCTTTGGGGAGAATGGATCAATATTTGTATCCTTTTTATCAAATGTCACTGCAAACAGGAGTGGATGAAAAATTTCTCTATGAAGTTCTGGGAGACTTTTATATTAAAACCAATGATGTCGTACTTCTACGTTCAGAGAGCAGTGCCAAATGTTTTGCTGGATTTCCAACAGGCTATACGGTTGTTTTAGGTGGACTAGATGAATTAGGACATACTTCGGTAAACCCGCTATCTTTTGTAATGTTGGAGCTTTATCATGAAATCTTGTTGCCTCAGCCAAACTTATCGGTACGTATGAACGAATTAATTCCCAGACGTTTTTTGCTTAAAACTGTCGAGACGATTCGGTTGGGGACAGGCATTCCACAATTATTTAACGATGAGGTTTGTGTTCCAGCCTTTTTGAGCAAAGGAGTGTCCCTTGATGATGCTCGGGATTACGCGACGGTGGGCTGTGTAGAGACTTCAATTCCTGGGAAAACTTATGGACTGCACGATATCGCACTGTTTAACTTACTAAGGATTATGGAATTGAGTATGTATGAGCTGAGAGCGGACACTGAATTAACCTACGAGCAGCTAGTTGAGACAATTGAGAAGAAAATTGATTATTATGTTGAACTAGTAGTCAAGGGCTCAAACATTGTTGACTTAGGTCACCGCCATTATGCGCCGACACCCTTTTTATCTGTGTTGATCGATGATTGTTTAGCAAAGGGCAAAGACGTTACAGAAGGCGGCGCACGTTATAATTTCTCAGGAGTGCAAGGCATCGGCGAGGCTAATCTAAGTGACTCTCTCTATGTTATCAAAAAAATGGTTTTTGAAAAGAAAGAGATGAGCTTTAGTCAGTTAGTAGAGGCGTTAGAAGCAAACTTTTCAGGCGAGTATGCTGACTTGCAAACACATGTGATTCAAGACTTTGAAAAATTCGGCAATGATGATGAAGAGCTAGATATTATTGCAGCAAAGTTGTTTCGTCATTATGCTAAAGAGTTAGAAAAATACGAAAATGTAAGAGGCGGTAAATTTATCCCGGGTGCTTATACAGTATCTGCTCATATACCATTAGGAGAAGCAGTCGGTGCGACACCTGACGGACGTAAAGCACAGGAACAATTAGCTGACGGCGGTTTATCACCGATGGTTGGAAGAGATCATTTAGGGCCTACCGCGGTATTAAAATCAGTCAGCAAGCTAGATAATTATTTGACCGTCAATGGCAGCTTGTTGAATTTGAAGTTTCAGCCAAACACTTTGAAGGGACAGCAGGGGTTAAACAAATTTGCGGACTTCTTAATGGCGTTTACTAAATTAAAAATTCAACATGTTCAATTCAATGTTCAATCAAAAGAAACCTTGCTGGAGGCACAAAAGCAGCCAGAAAAGTATTCAGGTTTATTGGTTCGTGTCGCAGGCTACAGTGCTTTTTTCGTAGATTTGAACAAACAAATTCAGGATGACATTATCGCGCGTGTCGAACATCAATTGTAGGATGAGGGATAGAAATGGATCAAGGCTTAGTTTTTAATATTCAACGTTATTCTGTACATGATGGCGGCGGGATTCGTACATTGATTTTCTTAAAGGGCTGTCCATTGCGCTGTCCTTGGTGTTCCAATCCTGAGTCACAAAAAAATGTAGAGCCTGCTAGCTGGAAGAAAAATGGCAAAACAGAACAAATTGGGCAATGGCGTTCAATCGACGACTTGCTAGATGAAGTACTGAAGGATGAGATTTTTTACCGCACGTCTGGCGGCGGTGTAACCTTATCTGGTGGGGAAGTTTTAATGCAAGCTGATTTTTCCGAAAAATTTTTACGGGAGTTGAGAGACCTTGGTATTCATACGGCCATCGAAACAACTGGGTGTTTTCCAGTTGAACGACTAAAGAAGATTGCTCCTGTAGTTGATCAAGTACTATTCGACTTGAAGATTATGGACCATTGCGAAGCAAAAAAAGTTATCGGATTGGATTCTAGAATCGTAGAAGAAAATTTTGACTATCTTTTAACACAAACGCAGCTCCAAGTAATTCCGAGAATTCCATTAATCCCTTCATACACGACGAATAAGAGCAATATTCAGCAGTTAATTAGATTTTTGACTGCACGAAAGGTAACAGAAGTACATTTGTTGCCATTTCATCAATATGGTAGCAGTAAATATGAGTATCTTGGTTGGGAATATCACATGAAAGAGGCTCAGACCTTGACTCAGACAGAAGTTGATACGATTAAGGAACTATTTGAACGTGAGGGGATTGCTGCAAATATTGACGGATTGGAATGAGAGGTTAACTACCTCTCTTTTTTTCTGGAACACCGTAGTTTGTGAATTCTTTTCTTTTTTCCAAAGTTGATTGTTTTCTCCTTGTGAATCGGTTATAGTATGTAGCGAATGTCGCCATTTTTCGAATGTTACGAAAAGCGGAAGACGTACGAAGAGAAATTTTTTGAAATTTCTGATCTTGTTAGTGAGCTTGCTTGTACTTTAATAATGAGCGAGCGCTTCGGTAGAATGTAGTAGGAGGTAACACCTTGGAAAAACCCTCAATTTATGGTTTAAGAAGAGAAGAATTGGTCGAATGGTTTTTAGAACATGGAGAGAAGAAATTCCGTGCCACACAGGTATGGGAATGGCTATATCGCAGCCGTGTAACTGAATTTGCGGAGATGAGCAACCTATCGAAAAAAACGATTGCTCTGTTAGAAGAAAATTTTATTATCAATCCATTAAAGCAATTAGTTGTGCAGGAAGCCAGCGATGGAACGGTCAAGTATTTATTTGAATTACCTGATCATTTGATGATCGAAACTGTTTTGATGCGTCAAGAATACGGATTGTCTGTCTGTGTTACGACTCAAGTGGGCTGCAATATCGGTTGTACCTTCTGTGCTTCGGGATTATTAAAGAAGCAGCGTGATTTGACTGCGGGAGAAATCGTTGCCCAGATTATGTTAGTACAGCATTATTTTGATGAACGCAGAGAAGAGGAACGTGTTTCCCATGTCGTGGTTATGGGGATCGGCGAGCCATTTGATAATTATAAAAATGTCATGGACTTTCTAAATGTGATTAATGATGATAAGGGGATGGCAATCGGTGCACGCCACATCACGGTTTCCACAAGTGGTTTGGTTCCTAAGATCAAGAAGTTCGCAGAAAATGGCTTACAGGTGAACTTGGCAATCTCACTGCATGCGCCTAATAACGAGGTTCGTTCATCAATCATGCGAATCAATCGTAGTTTCCCCATCGAAAAATTGATGGAAGCCGTTGACTATTATATAGAAGAAACAAATCGTCGAGTCACCTTTGAATACATCATGCTTTCTGGAGTAAACGATCGACCAGATCACGCACAGGAATTGGCAGATCTGATGAAGAACAAGAAAAAATTAGTTTATGTGAACCTGATTCCTTATAATCCAGTCAGTGAACATGACCAATATTCACGTAGCAGTAAAGCAGATGTTTTACGCTTTTACGATGTTTTGAAAAAGAATGGAATCAATTGTGTGATTCGTAAGGAACATGGAACAGACATTGACGCAGCTTGCGGACAATTACGCAGTAAACAAATGAAAAAAGCAACAGCGAAATAAACAGTTTACTTCCTCATTTTTAGTGAGGAAGTTTTTTTAATTAATCATGAAATAGCTAGAATGTCTATGATACACTGAAAAGAAAGGGTATTCAAGGAGAATAAAATGGATAAAGCAGCAGACATTCAAGCAATTTTAGCTCATCGTTATGATCAAGGATGGGATTATTGGACGACAGAGGATAGGCGATTAGGCAAAGGGGCTCCGTTTTCTTGTTTAGAATCAGTGGAATACCTATTGGAGTTAGGGATGGATCCGCAGGAAGAAATTCTGCAGCAGGTAGCAGAACTTATATGGGATAGTTGGCGCGAACCTGGTGAATTTAAACTTTATCCAAAAGGCGCCGTTTTCCCCTGTCAAACGATCCCGGCAGCGACTCTTTTGGTTCGTTTGGGACACGAGGATGATCCGCGAATGAAGCAAACACAAGAGCATTTGCTCTCGACTCGATACGAAGCCGGCGGCTGGTGGTGCAAAAAATTTTATTTTGGACGAGGACCAGAGACAGAGTTTTCTAATCCATTACCAACACTAAATGCATTAGAGCTCTTTCGTCGGACAAAATTCATTGAAGAAGCGGAACTCGATGATGCGGTAGAGTTTTTGTTGCACCATTGGGAGACAAAAGCTCCAATTGGTCCTTGCCACTATGGAATCGGAACCTTATTTATGCAGGTAGAGTATCCGTTTCGTGGATATGATCTCTTTTATTATCTCTATGTACTGTCCTTTTATGAAAAGGCCCGACAGGATGTACGTTTCAAAGAAGCATTTGAAGCACTGAAGGAAAAAACGAAGGATGGACAAATCATTGTGGAACGAGTTGTTCCTAAATTACGAAAATTGAATTTTTGTAAAAAAGACCAAACGAGTGATCTGGCAACGGAACGCTATCAAGAAATTTTGGATAATTTAGCAATATAGCTCTTTTTGCGTATCTTTTTAGTAAATAGGGAGGTCAGAATGAAATTAATCGAGATTAAAAGAGAATACGGACTCAATCAAAATACGTTTTATGGCTGGTTAAAGGAAAATTAAATGATTGTAAAGGAACTAACAGGTTACATGGTAGGACCAAATGCGCTAGAAGGAATGGAGACTAGTACAAATCGGCGGGTCACCGAAGATGGCGAGATCTTGATTACGACACAAGTCATCGTTGACAATCAAAGAATTCCAGAGCTTTTAGAGCGCTATGAGTCATCAGGGTTACCGAGAAGATATTCTCCTCAAAAAAAGGAGCGAGGACAGAATTCAAACGATGAGTTAGAAAAGCGAGTGGCAATTCTTGAAAAGCAGGTATATATCGTCACTGAACAATTAGCAACACTCATTAAGCAAAACAGTCGGAAACACGAATAATGTGTTTCCGACTGTTTTTTTCTTTAGGCTGTGATTGTTCCTACAGGGAAAACTCTTCTGAAAACTTTGCGAACAAGTGGACCTGCGATTAGTATTTGAAATGGTAGAGCCATAACAAGATTTTTCAAAATGTTCGTTCCCCAAATAATGAATAGCAAATGCCATTCGTGGGTTTGGCTTAGTACCTCAAGCGTACCATATAGTGACATAAAAAAGACCATCGGCAAAACCATGCAGCTGGAAATGGTTAAAATTTTACGTAAAGGGCTAGCAAAGGTTGGTAGAAGTTTAAAGGCTATTTTTTTTGCAGGACCCGAAACGACAAACCAATCCAACAGTAAAGCACAGCAATAACCTAGCGGCAAGCCGAGCCATGCTGATTTAAGAACTTCGAAAGTGAAGGCTCCTGAATGCAAATAAATATTGTACAAGCTCATCCAGAACACCATCACAAAACACATCATAATTGTATAAACAAAACTTTCCCTTTTATTACTTGGCATAAAAATCCTCCTATTAATTTGAATACAGCAACTTTTATAGAAAGAAAACGTTTTTCGATAACCTGAACAAAGATATTAGTGGAAGCTATATATCAAACGGAACTTTAAATAAAATGTAGCAAAGAATGTATTCGTTTCATTATTTGATTGTCTGCGAAAGGCAGAACTCACAAAAAAGCGGCCATCGTATAACTCGCTACGATGACCACTTTGGGAATCTTCACTGCGTTATGGAAAGACGTTTTTTGCTTTTTCCATTATATACACAGTTTTCAATTTCATGTAAGTAAAAATTTTATTTTTTTTCACCAATCTCGTCTTTTAAACGGTAAATCTTTGAAGGACGGCCAATTCCGACAGGGCGTTCACCAATTTCATCAAAATATTGCAGCATTGCTTTTTTGAAATTAGAATGATCTACTGTTTTGAAATCAACCCCTAAAAATTTCGCAAACACCTTGCGTGCTTCAGTGATGGTGAATTCATCTCCTAAAACTTGTAGAATTAGTGGTTCATGATCCATTTTATTCACCACTCGGTTAAAGGCTTTACGAATGATTTCATTGTGGTCAAAAGCTAAGGTGTCTTTACCAATGGATTTTCCAGTCTCTAAGTCAATTTCAATAGAAATATTATCCTCACTAGTTAAGTAGATCGTTTCTCCATGACGTTCCATGTTAAACCAGCGGGCATCTTGCGTGTCATCTCCAGCAGTCGGAGGAACTTGTCCGATAAAAGCCAAATAACTAACGGTAATAACCCAACCACGAGGGTCACGATTCGGTGAACTGAAGGTGTGGAGCTGTTCGACATTTTTTCTGCCAATTACCAAGCCCGTTTCTTCAGCTGTTTCACGGCGGACACTATCATTAGTCGATTCATTGCGTTCGACGAAGCCGCCAGGCAATGCCCAAGAATTACGATAGGGGTTTCCACGACGTTGAATCAGTAATATTTTCAGCTGATCCTCTTCCTTGTTATAGCCCATAATGACAATGTCAACGGTGACAGAAGGCTTGTCATATTCGGGATGATCTTGTTCTTTATACCAAGCGACGAATTCAGCTTCATCCGCTTCGTGTTCATAATAATCTTTTTCTGCTTCTTTAGAGGCAAATTTTTTCATGCGTTGTTCACCCATCCTCTTACTATAAGTATTCGCTACTTTATTGTAGCATGAATAACTAAAAAAGGGGAACTCCGCTTGGAATTCCCCTTTTGCTTTATACGAATTATTTTGTTGACTCAGTTGTAGCCTTTTTGCTTGAACTATTTGTTGTTAAGAAGTCAGATAAAATATTTTCGAATGAATCATCTTTGATCTTCACGTTGGCTTTCTTCAATTCTTTTGCGATAACCTCAGAAGAGAAGGTTTGGTCAGCAATTTTTGTATCTTCAGCAATTTGTTTCAATTCTTTTTTGTATTTATCCATGTCATTGCCCTTAGAAGAGTTTTTCTCCATTTTGACAATGTAGTAGCTTGATTGGTAAGTAGATGAATCCATCGCAGTAATTACATCAGAAACTTCGCCATTCTTCAATTTGAAGGCTGCTTCTTTGACTTCAGATGGAACGGTCGATGATTGTGAATCAAATTTGATTTCTCCACCATCTTCTTTTGTTGTTGAATCTTGTGATTTTTCTTTTGCGATTTTAGCAAAATCGCCTTTGTCATCTAGTTGTTTCTTGATTTCTTTTGCTTCATCTTCACTGCTTGCCAAAATAATACGTGCAGTTACTTCTGGATGGAATGAATCCCAAGCAGATTTTAGATCCTTATCTGTGATCTTCACGTGAGATTTCAAACCTTCTTGGAAAGCTAGTGATTGTTTCAAATACTCTTTATAAGATTTTTTTGTATAGCCAGCAGATTTCAATTGGCTTTCGAAACTGTCGCCTAATTGTTTTGCTTGCTTATCGTATTCTTTATCGATTTGCTTATCGGTTACTTTGTCACCATAAGCATTTTCGAAAACCTTGTAGATGATCATATTGCGAACTAAACTTTGGTTTGTTTGTTCTTTTTTCGCTTCATTATAGAAATCTTCGACGGTAATTTTTCCGCCTTTCATTGTTGCGATGTCTTGATTAGAACTTCCTGAACAAGCCCCCAGTACAACTACGCTAAGTAAGCCAGCAGTGGCTAAAAGAATCTTTTTTTTCATTTCTTTGCTACAACTCCTAAAATTTAATTTACATACGTTTGTTATTCCTTTTCAACTATAACACACCTAAAAATGTAAAGGAAAGGGGGGTAAAAATAGTTTCCGAGAAAATTCATAATAAAGACATAATTACTTAAGTGAACCAACTTAATCCTTACTATTATTCAATCGGACGTTCTAAAGAGAAGCGCCCTTTTTTTATGACTGTTGTTTCTTCTACTTGAGGCAATGCTTGATTGATTTTTTCTATTTGAGCCTGAATTTGTTGAATGCGAGGCTCTGCTTGGAAGCGAAACTCTTCAATATCTTTCTCAACCCCTGATTTAAAGGCAGGGACCAGCGTATCAAATGTTCCTTTTAGAGTCACCAGTGACTCTCTAAAATCGGTCAAATTATCATTAAGTTCGTCTGTTAATTCAACAAGTTCTCGAGTATTCGTAATTAGTTTCTCTCTTGTTTCTTCCCCTTTTCGAGGAGCTAACAGAAGACCGCCTAGTGTCCCAAGACCGGCACCAAATAGAATTCCTTTAAAAAAGCTCATTTATTTCACCTGCTCCTTGATCTTATCAGCGATCGCTTGCATTTCTTCGGGAGACTGCTGCTCCGCATGATTACCGAAGTGAATGGAAAAGTCATCGTTTTTACTATAACGAGGAACTAAGTGCACGTGAGAATGGAAGACTGATTGATAAGCTAATTCTTTATTATTATTTAGGATGTTTAGTCCTTCCATCTCAGGAAAAGCTTTCTCAATGGCACGAGCAATTTTAGGAATCCGTGCAAAAACCTCTGCGGCTAATGTCTCATCATACTCAAAAATATCAGTAACGTGTTGTTTTGGAACAACAAGAGTATGGCCCATTGTCGCTTGTGAGATGTCTAAAAAGGCATAAACTTTTTCATCCTCATAAATTTTGTAGCTAGGGATTTCTTGGTCGATGATTTTACAAAAAATACAATTTTCCATTGCAAACATCCTTTCTGATCAATTATGATTTTTATTTTATGTCGACGCTGTTGAAAAGAAATTCAACAACAGCCGTAAATTCTTCTTTTACTTTACCATAACTTGTTATACTTGTGCTGGAAAAGGTCAGGAGAACATTAAATATTTGTAGGATTCTGCTATAATACTAACTAAGAAATTGGAGGGAAAAAGATGAGCTTAGAAATTCAGCATGTTACGGGCGGCTACGGCCACTTGCCTGTTTTAAAAGATATTAATTTTGAAGTCCAAAATGGAGAAATGATCGGCTTGATTGGCTTGAATGGTGCGGGGAAATCCACTACGATCAAGAACATCATCGGTTTATTGACACCGCAAAAAGGAACTATTACGGTAGATAATTTGACGTTACAACAGGATCCAGAGAATTATCGAAAAAAAATCGGCTACATTCCTGAAACACCTTCATTATATGAAGAGTTGACTCTACGAGAACATATTGAAGTGACGGCGATGGCTTATGGTATTCCTAAAGAAGAAGCGATGCAAAGAGCAGAGACGCTACTGAAGACTTTTCGTTTAGAAAATCGGCTTGAGTGGTTTCCTGTAAATTTTTCTAAAGGAATGAAGCAAAAGGTCATGGTTCTGTGTGCATTCTTGATTCAACCAAGTCTGTACATTATTGATGAACCCTTCTTAGGGTTAGATCCTTTAGCGATCAACGCTTTGTTGGAACTGATGGTGACGATGAAGGAGCAAGGAGCGGCTATCTTGATGTCCACGCATATTTTGGCGACGGCTGAAAAGTATTGTGATCGTTTCGTCGTATTACATGAAGGGGAAGTACGAGCGCAGGGGACTCTGCAGGAGCTGCAAACAGAATTTGAGTTACCTGGCTCTTCTTTAGATGAAATCTATATCGCACTGACAAAGGAGAAAGAACATGCATGATTTTTTTCTATTAAGGCGACAACGCCATCAGAAAAAAATGATGAAATATATGCGTTACGTGTTAAATGATCATTTTGTCTTGGTGTGCTTGTTTTTAGTTGGCGGTCTAGCCTTTTACTATTCGAATTTATTAAAACAATTGCCGTCAGATTTCCCATGGAGTTTGCCGATTGTTGCTGTTGCGTGGTGGTTTATTTTACCATTTGGGAAATTAGCCACACTGGTGGAGCCTGCGGATATGACCTTTTTATTACCTAAGGAAAAAGAAATGGGTAGTTATCTGAGTCGCGGAGTGCGTCACTCGCTAGCATTTCCATTTGCTGTTGAGCTGCTTGTTTGTGGTGCCTTACTACCATTAGTGGTTCTAGCTAAGCAAATCAGCTTCATAAATTTTTTCTTCTATTTATTCATGTTGTGGGGATTGAAATATTCTCATCTAAGATTACAACGACTAGCTTGTTATCAGAAAACCTATGAGCAAGCACGGCGATTATTCCTATTATGGTTTATTGCCAGTGGTGTGATAATTTTTGTTAGTCTTTATGTTACCGCCTGGGTTGGCACAGTGCTTGCTTTTGTTTTGACGTTTTGCTTCTTATCATTAACTCAAGAAAAAGAGCGTCTACTGGACTGGAGTAAAATGATTGACCGTGAAAATGCGCGGTTGCATCGTATTTATCAATTCATTAACTTGTTTACCGATGTGCCGGAGGTCGAAGCAAAAGTCCATCGTCGTAAATACTTGGATTTTCTATTAGCTAGAATCTCTTCCAAACAGGAAAATACGTATTTGTATTTATTTGCCAGAGGTGCTTTACGTGGTGCGGAGTTCGGAGGCTTATTTTTCCGCTTGCTGATTGTTGGCAGTGTGTTATTGTTCTCATTAAATGACTTTCGCTTTATAATCGGTATCAGCGCATTGTTTATCTATTTGATTGGGTTCCAAATGATTCCCTTGTACAATCAATTTGATTACATTAGTGCGGTCCAGCTTTATCCAGTACAAATGAAATATAAAAAAACTGCTTTGCAGAGATTAATGGTGATGTTGCTGTTTGGCGCAGCGCTTCTCTTCGCTTTGTGTAGTTTGGTTCACTTGTCAGTTGTTGAAAGTTTGGTTTTACTTGTGTTGCTTTTGATTGAGATCGGATTATTTGCATGGTTGTATCTCCCGGTAAGAATAAAGAAAATGGAGGCTTAGTGGATGAAAGTATTATGGAATGAAAAAATTGTCGATGAATCAGAAGTTAAAATTGATTTGGAAGATCGTGGTTATCAATTTGGCGATGGTATTTATGAAGTGATTCGTATTTATGATGGCTATATGTACATGGAAAAGGAACACTTGGATCGTCTATGGGTCAGTGCGGAGAAAATTAGAATGACTCTTCCATTTACTAGAGAAGAATTAAGCCAACGGTTGCATCGTTTAGCCAAAGAGGTTGGACTGGACAATGCCCGTGTATATTTTCAAGTGACTCGCGGGACTGTGAAGCCACGTTTGCATGATTTTCCAGATCCAAAAGAGGTTCAGCCTGTTTTAATGGCGGATATTCAACCAGCTTCACGTCCGGCTGCAAAGCAAAATATTGGTATTCGTGCGGGAATCGTTGAAGATAAGCGCTGGTTGCATTGTGATATTAAATCAATCAGTTTATTAGGAAATATTCTTGCTTTAGATGAAGCACAGCAAAAAGGGTATGACGAAGCCGTCTTGGTTCGTGATGGCAACGTGACAGAGGCCTCCGCATCGAATCTATGGATGGTAAAGGACGGTATCATCTATACACACCCTGACAGCAATTTGATTTTACCAGGAATTGCAAAAATGAAAATTCGCGAGCTGACTAAAGCGTTAGGGATTGAGCTTAGAGAAGAAACGTTTACTGAAAAGGAATTGCTGGCCGCTGACGAATGCTTTAAAACTAGTTCAGTAGCGGAAGTAATGCCGATTGTTGAGATCAATGATCATAAAATTGGTGACGGAATGCCAGGGAAAGTTACGAAAAAAGTTCTTGATGCCTATATTGAAGCGGTGAACTTAGCGGTTCAAGCACATCGCGATGAAAAATAATCAAAGAAGAACATACATGCCCTTGACGAAGTGCCTTTCCCCGACTAAAATAGTAAATACGTTTAAAATGCTAGGGGAGGGCCTTGGGAATGGAGTTTCAGTTAGATAGTGACTGGCGTGTGCAGCCGATCAAAGGTGATACGGGAAAAACGTATATCGGCTATCGAGACGAAGATCGCGTCTTCATTAAACGAAATACCACTCCGATGTTGGCTGCTTTATCCCGTGAAGGAATCGCACCCAAGCTTGTGTGGATCAAGCGGACAGGGAATGGGGATACGTTAACTGCACAAGAGTGGCTAGATGGGCGAATCCTCGAACCAGAAGAAATTCCTCGTCGTAATGACGTGGTGGATGTTTTGTACCATCTTCATCATTCACCTTCATTGAAAGTCATGCTGAAGAAAATGGGTGGACGTCAAGTGTCGCCGCAACAGCTTCTAGCGGATTATGAAGCAAATTTGCCAACCATGATTGAGCAAAATAGCTTTATTGAGTTAGTCTATGATTATTTAAAGAAAAATATTCCAACGTATGCCAAAAAGAATTACACCGTTGTTCATGGCGATGTAAATCATCGAAATTGGATAGTATGTTCGAATTATTTATATTTAGTTGATTGGGATTCAGTCATGTTTGCTGATCCGGCACTGGATGTTGGAACGATTTTAGGTAATTATGTGCCGTTGTCTAGCTGGAGTAAGTGGCTTGTACGATATGGTATTCGGCCAACGGATGAGAACATGGAGCGGGTTTATTGGTATGGTCTGATGAGTTTGCTTTTAGAAATCGCTCGTCAATACAAGCGCAAAGAATACCATCATATGAATCAATCGATTTTACAATTAAAACGAATTTTTGCAGGAAGCTGAACATTTCGTTCAGCCTTCTTTTTTGCCAGTTATGCTTTTCGCAGTTTCATTAGATTTGACCACTAGGATAAAAAATTTATTCTTTATAATGGACAGGTAGTTTAGCATAATGGTATGCGAAGTGAGAAAAAACTCATTTTTCTGTTCTTTAGAAAAATGAATACGAAATTAGAACTAGCTATGAGTTCTGCTTTTCGCAGTTATACAAAAGAGAAGTTACTGAGTGCATGAAATAGAGTGAATTATTTGGAGGAAAACAATGCGGGTAAGAAATCGTCCAGGCGCTGCTGAAATGTTGGCAGCTCGTCCTGAATATGTAGTACAAGATCCAGAAGGCTGGAAGGGTCGCTGGTCCGAACGTTTTGGTAACGACCATCCGATTCATATTGAAATTGGGATGGGAAAAGGTCAGTTCATTACTGGAATGGCTGCTGCTCATCCAGAAATCAATTATATTGGAATAGAGATGCAAGTTAGTGTTATTTCCCTTGCGTTGGACAAACTAGTTGAGGCAGAGCTTCCTAATTTGCAATTATTGCATGTCGATGGGTCCGAGTTGACCAATTACTTTGCAGATAGTGAAGTTGATCAAATCTACTTAAATTTTTCTGATCCTTGGCCGAAGAAGAAACATGAGAAGCGCCGTCTAACGTCCCCTAGTTTTCTAGCTGTAGATGAAACGATTTTGCGGCCTGCCGGGGAAATACACTTCAAAACTGATAACCAAGGTTTATTTGAATATTCCTTAAGCAGTTTTTCAAAATATGGGATGACGCTTGAGCAAGTCTGGTTGGATCTACATGAGAGCTCATATGAAGGAAATATTATGACTGAATACGAAGAAAAATTTTCTAACAAAGGGCAGCGTATTTATCGAGTAGAGGCACGCTTTCAAGACAAAACAAAATAAGAATTTTTGAGAAGGTAAATCAATTTTTTGGTTTATCTTCTTTTTTTGAAGCCAAAAGATTTTTTTACGTATATTATTTTTGAGGTGAAAGGAATGGAGATTGAAAAGCTTTCAGATGATCTGATTCAACATGGCTTCGAACATCAAATGCAAGACTTATATTTATTACCTCAAGGAGAGAAGTACCGCTGCTTCTTTCGGCGAGGACCCTTCTATGAGCGCGAAAACTCAAATCTATCCTATGTTAAAAATGAATTGTGTGTGGATACGGCCTTGCAGCTGATTAATCGGTTTAAGTATCTGGGTCAGATGGACGTCAGCGAAAAAAGAAAAGCGCAATTGGGTGCAATCTCCTATTCCTTGCCTCATGGTGAACAAAGACTGCGACTTTCCACTGTGGGAGACTATTTGCAGCGAGAAAGTTTAGTCGTTCGCTTTTTACACCAATTTGGTCGCAGTTCTGAAGTCTATCATGTGCCAGAACAGCTAGAGGTTATTCGAAAGCATAGCAAAAAAAGAGGTCTTTACTTATTTTGCGGTCCAGTCGGGTCAGGCAAAACAACGTTAATGTACAAACTAGCTAGAGAAATAGATGGACGGGTACTAACAATAGAAGATCCAGTAGAAATAGAAGAGCCTGATTTTTTGCAGTTGCAGGTAAATGAAAAAATTTATCAAAGCTATGAAGAATTGATCAAATTATCGCTGCGCCATCATCCAGACGTCCTAATTATTGGAGAGATACGCGACACGAAAACAATTCAAGGTGCAATTCGAGCAGCTTTGACAGGACATTGTGTTTACGCGACTCTGCATGCTGCCAGCTTGGAATCTGCTCATGCAAGGGTTTTTGAATTGGGAGGCGAAGCAACTCTGCTCAAGGAATGTTTGCAGGGCATTGTTTATCAGGAATTATTGCCATTGGATGAAACAATTGGACTATTGACAAGCTATCGATTCTATCAAGAGGATATTTTATATACATGGGAGGAAGGGCTAAAAGCATGCGGCGCAGGACAAAATTAACTAGAAAACAGCGAATTGATTTTGTTCATTTGTTAGGAGATTTATTGGAAAACGGATTTAGCTTGCAGCAGGCTTTTGACTTTTTCAGCAATGCGAATCTCTTTAGAACGACGATTTTAGAGAGTATTCAGACTGATCTAAACAAAGGGGAAAGTCTGGCAAAGAGCTTTGCACGATTAGACTATTCGAATGACCAGCTTTTACAAATTGAACTGGCCGATTCGCATGGCAACCTGTCTCAGACGCTATTAGGTATTGCAAGCCAGATGAAACTCATGCAGCGTCAACGAGAAAATTTTCTTAAAGCAGTTTCTTATCCCGTTCTTTTACTTCTTTTTTTACTGGTTATTTTGTTAGGAATGCGTTTTTTCCTATTACCGCAATTACTGGCTGGTGGGATGATCAAACCGGATGATTTTTCAGTTCAATTGATTACAGCAGTGCCTTTCATTGGACTAGGAATATTGCTTTTTTTGTTACTATTACTTTTTTGTTGGCATTATTTTGGTAAAAGATATACATACTTAGCTCGGTTTCGTTATCTAGCTAGAATTCCTTTAATTGGAACCCTATTCAGCAACTATTATTCAGCTTATTTCGCCTTAGAGTGGGGAAAATTATTTCAGCAAGGGTTGGAATTGAATCAAATCATTGACTGCTTGTTAGCAATTGATGGCAACTCTTTGATGCAGGAATTGGCTGGTGATTTAAAAGTTCGTCTAGCTCAAGGGAATGCTTTAGCGGAGGAATTACGAAAGTATCCTTTTCTAACCAAGGAATTTAGTCGAATCGTTTTTCAAGGAGAAGCTCGAGGAAACTTAGGAAAAGAATTATTGACATACAGTCAACTAGTTTGGCGCCGTTTTTTCAATCAGCTAGAGTTTATGTGTTCCTGGTTGCAGCCGTTTGTTTTTTTACTTGTCGCATTATTGATTATCAGCTTGTATTTGACGATGCTCTTGCCAATGACAAATTTGGAGGGAATCTTGTGAAGAAAAAAGTTTCTGGCTTTACATTAATAGAAATGCTAGTTGTTCTTTTCGTAATCAGCTTATTGTTGCTGCTTTTTGTACCAAAGCTGATCAATCAAAAAGACAGTGCCACAAAGAAAAGTGATGCGGCTATTGCAAAAGTTGTCGAAACTCAGATTGAGGTTTTTGAGTTGGATCATGGTAGAACACCGAGCAAACAAGAATTAATTGATCAGGGCTATGTTAAGGAGAAGCAATATGAAGCCTATGAACGCAATAAAGAATAGTAGTGAGAGTGGCTTTACACTTTTTGAAACGTTGCTCGTTTTATTCTTGGTTTGCAGTTTTGTTTTATTACCAACAATTGCGCTTAAAAGTTGGCAGTCTCAGTTGGAGAAGAAGTTCTTCTACTACCAATTTGAGAAATCAATTTTACATTTACAACAAGTGGCTATTACTGACCATCGCGGCACTCGAATTGAGCTTCATAAGGACCAACAGAGGATCATATTTTATACGATTCATACAGAGCTGCCGTGGAAACGGCTTAATGTACCGGACGCTATTCAATTAGAAAGTAGGGACACAATCTTTTTCAGTGCAGGAAAAGGAAATATTTCAACAGATCAGCCGGGAAACGGAAATATTCCTAAAGTAGTCTTTTATGATAATGGTCAAATTATCTATCAATTCCAAATGGGAAGTGGTCGTTTTGAAAGGAAATAATGGATATATCTTGTTAGAAAGTCTAATCAGTCTGGCGGTTTTGATCATTATTGTTTCGAGTTATGTAGAAGTAACGGTGAAGATGCAGAAGGACAGCCAACAACGTCTAAGCAGTATCTCAAATTATCGTGATCTTTATAATGAGACTCGACGGTGTCGTTTGCATTCTGTTTCTCCGGTCGAACCGCAGATAGAAGTTTCTTTAGAGCAAGGTCGAGCATCAAACCGGCAAGGAGGCATTCTGATTGTCAAAAAATAGTGGTTTTACCTTGCTTGAAAGTTTAGTCGCTCTATTAATGCTGAGCGGAATTCTTTTGCTGCTCTCAGGTCTAATTCAGCATGCCCATAAAATGGAGCGAGCTATGAGTGGTTATCATCAATTAGAATGGGAAATTTTCTTGATTCAGTTGGATAATGAGTTGAGCGAGGTGAATTATATCGGGACTACGCAGACTGAAATTTCAACTGAAATAGAAGATAAGGGAAGAGTGGTTCCATTGGTCATAAAAAAAGTAAATAGAAGAATTATTAAAAGACAGTCTGGTGGGAATCAGCCATTATTGACGGGAGTGGATCAATTTGTATGCCAAGAAAAAAATCATGGAGTGGATTTTATCGTTACCTTTACTGATGGGAAAAAGAAAGAAGGAACATGGATCTTTGAATAGCCAAGGCGGAATACTGTTATCCGTACTGTTGGCTATTTTTTTGTTTAGTTTTTTATTGATGAATATGGTAACCAGTTATCACCAAACGGTTGATTTGGCATCACGGACTGAGCAATTGTATCAAGCTAAAATTGCCAAGGAACTTTTTTTAGCTGAGTATCCTCAATTAACGTCAAAAAAAGGGACATGGGGGTTTAACAAAGGAGAGATAACTTATCAGAACGAACAAGATCGGGTAAAGATTACAGTGAAAATTAAAAAGAAAACATATCATTTTTATGAAAAAAATAGCACATCAAACTCCTCAGACTGATATAGCACGTGAGCTCATGCGAAAACGAGTGTTTTTATTGTAAAAGATACTTTTATATGGAATTAGAAAATCAATGATAAAAGAAAGAAAGCGATTGATTAATTGGAACATGTCCGCTAAAATAGAACAGGTATCGTGAGTGTTATATTAGTTAGTGAGGTGCAAGATGAATCCAGAGAAAATTGAGACAGCTTTTTCTTTGATGGAAGAAGCGATCATCGCATTGCAGCATTCACTAGGGACTTCTTTTTTTGACGCTTACATCGAAAATACGGAGAACTTAGTTGACAATGCAAAAGTACGTGTGCTTGATCAACAGCCAGACGAAGCTACTGTGAAAAAGGTAGAGGCACTCTATCAGGAATTATTAGCTTTAGAGTTAGAAAAAGAAGATTGGCGGAAATTGACACAATTAGTTTTACTAAAAGGATCGAAAACTGAAAGTCTACAGCCCAATCATCAATTGACGCCTGATAGTATTGGCTTTTTATTTGTCTTTTTGATTGAACAATTGACGTTAAAAAAAGAACAGCCATTAGATATTTTAGATATTGCTGTCGGTATGGGGAATCTATTACTGACAACAGTGATCAATTTGCAAGCGGCTAACTACACTGTCAAAGGAATCGGCGTGGATAACGACGAAACTTTATTGGCAATTGCGGCTTCAGACAGTCTTTTAATGGATGAAGAAATTCAATTATTCCACCAAGATAGTCTGCAAGACTTATTAGTTGATCCAGTTGATTATGTTATTGGCGATTTACCTGTGGGGTATTATCCAAATGATCAGCAGGCTGAAAAATTTGCTACCCATTCTGAGAAGGAGCATAGTTATGCCCACCATCTTTTAATGGAGCAAGGAATGAAGTACGTGAAACCAGACGGCTTTGGTCTATTCTTAGTTCCTAGTAATTTCCTTGAGACTGAGCAGGGACCATTACTGCAAAAATGGTTGAAGGATGATGTGCTGCTGCAGGGAATCATTCAATTGCCGGATGAATTATTTAAGTCTGAACATTCGCGTAAGAGTATTTTACTACTGCAGAAAAAAGGTGAGACTGCTCAGCAGGCGGAAAAAGTTTTGCTGGTTCACTTACCATCCTTAAAAGATCCAGCACAAGTAACAGAATTCTTCAAAAAATTCGAGGACTGGAAGTCTTCTAATTTATAAAACTGCTCAAAAGAGCGGACAGCAATTCAATTATAAAGGAGAGTAAAAATGTCAAAAACAATTGCAATCAATGCAGGTAGTTCAAGTTTGAAATGGCAGCTTTATCAAATGCCTGAGGAATCAGTAATCGCAAAAGGAATCGTTGAACGGATTGGTTTGAACGATTCAATCTTTACAATTAAATATGGCGATGGACAAAAATTTGAACAAATTTTAGATATCAAAGACCATGAAGTTGCGGTTCAAATGTTATTAGATCAATTAATTGAACTTAAAATCATTGCATCATTTGATGAAATCACTGGCGTTGGGCACCGCGTGGTAGCTGGCGGCGAATACTTCAAAGATTCTGTTTTAATCGATGATGATGTTTTAGCCAAAATTGAAGAGTTAAGTGAATTTGCACCACTGCATAATCCAGCAAATGCCATGGGAATCAAAGCTTTCCGTCATATTTTACCAAATGTAACGAGTGTGGCTGTTTTTGATACTTCTTTCCATGCAACAATGCCGGCAACAAATTATTTATATAGTATTCCCAAAGAGTATTATGATAAATACTCTGCTCGTAAATATGGTTTCCACGGAACAAGTCATCGTTACGTTTCCGAACGTGCAGCTGAATTGCTTGGCAAACCTATCGAAGAAACGAAGATCATCACTGCACATATCGGTAATGGCGGATCAGTAACTGCTGTTGAAGGTGGAAAATCAGTGGACACTTCAATGGGCTTCACACCTTTAGCAGGTTTGACAATGGGAACTCGTGCAGGAGATATCGATGCTTCGCTACTTCCATACTTAATGGAAAAAGCAGGAATTAAAGACATCAACGAAATGATTGATGTGTTAAATAAAAAGTCAGGTGTTTTAGGACTAACTGGTATCTCAAGTGATATGCGTGATATCGAGAACGGAGCAGATGAAGGCAATGAAGAAGCTATTCTAGCCTTAGATATTTATTGTGATCGCATCCGTAAGTATATTGCTCAATATATTTCAGTAATGAACGGTGTTGATGCTATTGTCTTCACAGCCGGTGTTGGTGAAAATGCTGATCCTGTTCGCCGCATGGTTTTAGAAAAAATGACTTGGTTCGGCATTGAAATCGATGAAGAAATCAATAAGAGCATCCACGGAAAAGAAGCAGAACTTTCAACAAAGGATTCTCGTGTGAAGGTTTATGTGATTCCAACAGATGAAGAAGTTATGATCGCTCGTGATGTTGAGCGTTTAGGGAAATAGTTTGTTAAGCCTTTGTCTTCTGGAGACAAAGGCTTTTTTAGTCATTGTTGTGTAAGAAATCCGAAGGCATAATTTTGTTGTATTAGAACAAAACTATGCTATTTTTTTATGCTAAACTTTTTTATGAAAGTGAGAGTGACTGTCATGAGTGAGAAAAGAAATATTGAACGTTCTATTCAAGAATATGTTCCCGGGAAACAGGTCACGCTTGCTCATTTGATTCCACATGCCAATCAAGAAGTTTTTGAAAAGCTTGGTCTTGAACATACTGGTGATGCGATTGGTATTTTAACCATTACACCAAGTGAAGCGTCAATTATTGGTGCGGACATTGCTAAAAAATCAGGAAATGTATCGATTGGTTTTATGGATCGTTTTAGCGGAGCAGTCGTGATTATCGGTGAAGTGTCCTCTGTAGAATTTGCCCTAAAGCAGGTAACGAATTCACTCGCAACAATTTTAGATTTTGACGTTGCAGAAATTACTAGGACATAACGGATGAAGCGAGTTATATTTATAGGTGAGACTGGCTCGGGGAAAACAACCCTGATGCAAATTCTTAATGAATGGGAAATCAAATATCATAAAACACAACAGGTCTATTTTACAGATAATGTGATCGATACACCGGGTGAGTTTATGGAAAATCGTTTCTATTACAATGCTTTGGTGAGCTCCGCTGTCGGTGCGGATTGCATTGCTATTGTTCAAAGTATTACGAGTAAACAAAATTATTTTCCACCTTGTTTTTCTTCACGTTTTACAAAACCGATGATTGGAATTATTACGAAAACAGATATAGAGCATAGTCAAGAGGAATTTGATATAGCGCAAAAAAGACTTCGGTTAGCTGGAGCAAAAAAAGTTTTTTCCTTATCTGCAGTTAATCAAGAAGGAATCTCAAGTTTGAAAGAGTTCTTATTAACGAATGGATTTTGACAACGCATACATTCTGAGTTATTATGTAGGCGGATAGAATTGAATAAGAGCATTTGGAACAGGGAACAAGGTGAGAATCCTTGGCAGACCCTTTCTACTGTATTGCGGACGACATCTCAATGAGCCACTTTCGGGAAGGCGAGATGAAGGATGATGCGAAGTCAGGATACCTGCCCACTTGCTGAGATAATTGTATTGGGAGAATTATTTCACCATTAAAAGGGTCAGATCGACGTTTATTTGGTGAGGTGTCTTCCAGACACCTCACCTTTTTTTCGAGTTTCACTTTTTGTAGTTTGTACAGCAAAAAAAGAAATCATTGATTTAGATTAAATTGTGGATAATGATGCTAGTGGAATCGCATGCGTAACGAAATAAGCTCATTTTTCCGGTTTTTGAAAAATGAATATCCTTAGGATTGTTTTCTTCAGTCCAATCCCTTTACACTGCGAAAAGCAGAACTCGCAAAAAAACAGCCGTAATTCGGCCGTTTATCAGGAGTTATTTGATTTTTCGATAATTGACGGGTGTCATACCAACAAGTTCTTTGAATATTTTACAGAAGTAGCTAGTCTGAGAATAGCCGATATTTTGAGAAATAGACTTTATACTCAAGTTGGATTGAGTCAAAAGAACTTTCGCTTGTTCAATTCGTTGCTGATTTAAATAGGTGATAAAGCTGACGCCAATTTCTTTTTTGAATAAACGGCTGAAATAAAATTGGCTTAAGTAAACATGATTAGCCACATCTTCAAGCGTTAAGTTGGTGGTTAAATTGGTATCAATATAAGAAATCGCCTTGCGAATCTCATCATTTTTCGAATTGATTGTATTTTTTGTCTCTTTTTTGTTTGAATGAAAGTTAAACTTGATTTGTTCACGTGGGTCAGTGTCGTTAAAGTGGTAGTCGCCAATTGTTTTGAGCAGAGCAGCCGCAGATTCAATTTGAGTCGTATTAACAGTCTTGATTTTTTTTCTAGCTTGACGTAATTCTGGGGAAGATTCCCAGTGAGTAACGATCGGGTGGATGCGAGTAAAGGAGTTCTCAGTGTCATCGTTCATCTCTACTTGACCAAATAATGCGAATCCAATCAATTGATTATTGCGAATAATAGGTAATGAGATATCTGTAAGTCCAGCATGGCAACGATAAATACAAGGGTTACCATTTTTTGAGGCTTCAAGGCCTCCAAATGCATCACATTTTTGGCAAAGAGATTTAAACTCTGGCTTCGAACGCATAATCTGACAAAAAGGGGAAAAGTTATACAGGTCAGAAGTTTCCTTTCCATGTATATCAACGAGGACCGAGCCAAAATCTGCTGCTAGAGCGAAATCTTGGATTGTTTTGGAAAGTTGCAAGGAACTTTGCGAATTCAATGTACTGATATTTTCCATGTAAGCGCCTCCTAGTCATCTATTATTCTACCAGAACACAAATTCAATTTAAATCGCGATAATACCAATAACATTATTTTGACTAGCAGAAGACAAAATTTTGCTATTTTTTGACCTTAATTGACTTCTTATTAAGGCTTGTTTGGCGTTGTCTTGACATAATGTGATGACAAAATATTAATATTGCGAATAATCGGACTAAAAGATAGGACAAATTTGTTCTATCTTTTTTGTTTATCATAATAAATGTAAGTGCTATCAAAAAATTAGGAGGAATGTTTTATGCAACAGGAAGCGTTAGGAATGATTGAAACTAGGGGGTTGATTGGTGCTATTGAAGCAGCTGACGCGATGGTAAAAGCTGCGAATGTTTCCTTAATTGGAACGGAGAAAATTGGTTCTGGATTAGTCACTGTAATGGTAAGAGGAGATGTAGGTGCGGTAAAAGCAGCAGTGGATGCAGGTGTTTCTGCGGCCGATGCAGTTGGAGAAGTTGTTTCTAATTATGTTATTCCACGTCCACACACTGAAGTTGAAGGCTTGCTCCCTAAATCAGAATAGAAAGGGTGGGATAGCTGATGGCAAACACGGATCAAAAGATCGAAGAGATCATGAAGCGCGTCCTCGCAAAAATGGAAACAGGAAATGAGATGAAAATAACTAACGGAGGAGATCAAAAAATGATTGAAAAGCAATGTGCATTGACTGAATTTGTAGGAGCGACAGAATTTGGAGATACAATTGGGTTAGTAATTGCTAACGTCGATTCCTCTCTTTTAGAAACAATGAAATTAGAAAAAAAATATCGTTCAATCGGAATTGTTGGTGCCCGTACTGGTGCCGGACCTCATATTATGGCTGCTGATGAAGCGGTGAAAGCAACGAATACGGAAGTAATCTTGATTGAAATGCCTCGCGATACAAAAGGTGGCGCCGGTCACGGGTCGATCGTGATTTTTGGCGGTGATGATGTATCAGACGTGAAACGTGCAGTAGAAGTAACGTTGAAGGAAGTAGATACACGTACTTTTGGTGATGTATATGGAAATGAAGCTGGACACATCGAATGTCAATATACTGCTCGTGCTAGCTATGCTTGCAACAAAGTCTTTGGTGCCCCTGTTGGCAAAGCCTTCGGAATTTTAGTAGGAGCTCCCGCTGCTATTGGTGTAGTAATGGCAGATACGGCCTTAAAATCAGCGAATGTTGACGTAGTATCTTATGCGACACCGCAAAATGGGCAAAGCTTCTCCAATGAGGTAACGATGACAATCACAGGCGATTCAGGCGCTGTGCGTCAAGCGATTATCTCAGCTCGGGACATTGGCTGTCAGTTACTTGGAACCATGGGAAGCACGCCTAAAAATGATCAACCATCATACATTTAATAGTGGGAGTGAAAAATAGATGAAATCAAAACGATTTGAAGAACTAGAAAAAAGACCGGTCAATCAAGATGGTTTCGTGGATGAGTGGGTAGAAGAAGGCTTAATCGCGATGCAAAGCCCTAATGACCCTAAACCAAGTATTAAAATCGTCAATGGCGAAGTGGTTGAGCTTGATGGAAAAGAAAAAGCTGACTTTGATTTGATTGATTCATATATTGCTCAATATGGAATTGACTTGACTCGTACCGAAGAAGTGATGGCCATTCCTTCGAAAGAATTAGCGAATAAAATCGTTGATCCAAACATTTCTCGAGAAGAAATCGTTCAATTAACCACAGCGGCAACACCAGGAAAATTGAATGAAGTGGTTGGTTATATGAACGTGGTTGAAATGATGATGGCGGTCCAAAAAATGCGGGCGCGTCGTCGGCCAACAACGCAATCACACGTAACGAATGTGCGGGACAATCCTGTTCAAATCGCTGCAGACGCTGCTGAAGGAGCATTGCGTGGATTTGATGAACAAGAAACAACCGTTGCCGTAGCTCGTTATGCGCCATTCAATGCGGTGGCAATCATGGTTGGTTCGCAAACTGGACGTCCAGGCGTATTAACTCAATGTTCATTGGAGGAAGCAACAGAGCTAGATCTAGGGATGCGTGGGTTCACTGCTTATGCAGAAACGATCTCTGTCTATGGAACTGAACAGGTATTTACTGACGGAGACGATACACCTTGGTCGAAAGGATTTTTGGCTTCCTGTTATGCTTCTCGCGGCTTGAAAATGCGCTTTACTTCTGGAACTGGATCAGAGGTACAAATGGGCTATGCGGAAGGTAAATCGATGCTGTATCTTGAAACCCGTTGTATCTATTTAACAAAAGCAGCAGGTGTTCAAGGCTTACAAAATGGTTCGATTAGCTGTATCGGTGTGCCAGGAGCGGTTCCGTCAGGGATTCGGGCGATTTTAGCTGAAAACTTGATTGCCATGCTGCTTGATTTAGAAGTAGCTTCTGGAAATGACCAAACCTTCTCACACTCTGATATTCGGAGAACGGCTCGCCTATTGATGCAATTCTTACCAGGAACAGATTTCATTTCATCAGGCTACTCGGCAACACCAAACTATGACAACATGTTCGCCGGTTCAAACTTCGATGCTGATGATTTTGATGATTACAATGTCATTCAACGTGACTTGAAGGTCGACGGTGGATTACGTCCAGTCAGTGAAGAAGATGTCGTTGCAGTGCGTAACAAAGCAGCGAGAGCGTTACAAGGCCTCTTTGAAAAACTAGGTTTGCCAACCATCACCGATGAAGAGGTTGAAGCAGCAACCTATGCTCGCGGCTCACAGGATATGCCTGAACGAGACATGGTTCAAGATATCAAGGCGGCACAGGAATTGTTAACGCAAGGGAAAACAGGATTGGATCTTGTTAAAGGATTGTCAGAAAGTGGTTTTGAAGATGTGGCGACGAGCTTGCTTAATCTTTTGAAACAGCGTGTAGCTGGCGACTTCCTTCAAACGTCTTCAATCTTTGATGCAGATTGGAATGTTATCTCTGCGGTGAACGACAAGAATGATTACGCTGGACCAGGAACAGGCTACCGACTAGATGGTTCAGAATGGGAAAAAGTTAAAGCAATTCCTAAAGCAATCAATCCGAAAGACATTTAAGAATGCTCCCGCTACTTTTCACCATACGATCAGTAGAGAGTGAAGGCATCAAACATTAAAGGTTGAAACATCGTGGAATGATATACGGCGAGAAAATGAGACTAATTTTTACGTTAGAAAAAATTAATTCCTTAATATGAAATAGGAGGATTAAAAATGACAGAACTGAATGAAAATCTTTTGCGCTCCATTATCAAAGAAGTGTTGACGGAAATGGAAGCGAGTACTGGAGACCAACCTGTTGCATTTGAACAAACAAAGACAGAGCCTGCAGCATCATCGGATTGGTTTAAATCTGTCGGTGTTGCTCAACCAGGAAATTCTCAGGATGAAGTAGTTATTGCTGTGGCACCGGCATTTGCAGAATCACAAACCACCAACATTCTTGGTGTACCCCACAAAGATATTCTGAAGCAAGTTATTGCTGGGATTGAAGAAGAAGGCTTAAAGGCACGAGTTGTAAAAGTTTATCGAACCTCTGATGTTGCCTTTGCCGGTGTCGAAGGAGATAAGTTGTCAGGCTCAGGTGTCTGTGTTTCTATCCAATCAAAAGGAACAGCGATCATTCACCAAAAAGATTTGCAACCGCTATCAAATCTAGAATTGTTCCCTCAAGCACCGCTGATTACTTTAGAAACCTATCGTGCAATCGGGAAAAATGCTGCAAAATATGCCAAAGGTGAATCACCAAACCCTGTGCCAATGATGAATGACCAAATGGCACGACCTAAATATCAAGCGTTATCAGCTTTGCTCCATATTAAAGAAACAAAGCACGTGGTAATCGGAAAACCAGCAGAAGAAATTTCTGTAACTTTATAGTGAGGTGACTAGAATGAATGAACAATCTATTGAAAGTTTGGTTCGAGGAATCTTAAAAGATATGAATAGCGGTGCAAGTCCTGCCGCACCAGAAAATTCAGTAAATTCTGGGGCAGCGACAGTAGCGGATTACCCAATCGCTAAAAACCATCCAGATTGGATTAAAACGAATACTGGCAAGACACTGGATGATATCACGCTAGAGAACGTATTAAATGGCTCATTAACACCAGATGATCTAAAAATTACTCCTCGCATTTTGAAAGCGCAAGGGGAGATCGCAACCAGTGCTGGAAGAAAAACAATTGCGAACAACTTTGACCGTGCGTCTGAGTTAACGGCTGTTCCTGATGCGCGAGTGCTGGAAATGTATAATGCTTTGCGCCCTTACCGTTCAAGTAAGCAAGAGCTGTTGGATATCGCTAATGAGCTGGAAACAAAATACCAAGCAAAAATCAGTGCAGCTTATGTTCGGGAAGCGGCAGCACATTATGAAAAACGGAAAAAACTTAAAGGTGACAACTAAATTCTAGTTCGGAAATTCAGGAAGAGGAGCAATGAATGATGAAACGTGTAATTGGGATTGATATTGGAAATTCCTCAACTGAAGTCGCTTTAGTTGAAGTCGATGACCATCAGCATGTCCGATTCCTAGAATCAGCAATTGCGGATACGACCGGAATAAAAGGAACGAAGAAGAATCTATTTGGTATCTACAAAGCGATTAATGAGGCTTGTTCAAAAAATCGCCTTAAGGTTGAAGACATCGATCTGATCAGGATCAATGAAGCAACGCCCGTTATCGGGGATGTGGCGATGGAAACCATCACAGAAACCATTATTACTGAATCAACAATGATTGGACACAATCCGAAAACACCTGGTGGATTAGGACTGGGTGTAGGAACAACGCTTCGGTTCAATGAGTTTGAAAAAGCAGGTAAAAAAGAGATCCCTTATATTTTAATCATTGATAAATCCTTTGATTTTGATGATGTGGCTAAAAAAATCAATCAGCTAGTCGCGAATGGTTATCTGATCACTGCTGCGATTATGCAATCCGATGATGCTGTTTTGGTGAACAATCGTCTAACACATAAAATTCCAATAGTCGATGAAGTTTCCTATATTGATAAAGTACCAGTAAACATGCTGGCTGCGGTTGAAGTAGCGGAAACAGGCCGGGGGGTTTCTCAATTATCTAATCCTTATGGGATTGCGACGGTTTTTGATCTTGATTCGGAGGCAACTAAAAATATTGTCCCTGTTGCAAGAGCCTTAATTGGCAATCGTTCTGCGGTGGTGATCAAAACGCCAAAGGGTGATGTCAAAGCACGAACAATACCTGCTGGTAAAATCGAGATCACTGGAGGAAATCGTCGTAGTACTGTAGGAATTTCGGCGGGTGCTGAAAAAATCATGGAAGCTGTATCGGCCTTTGAAGTAATCGATAACGTTACTGGAGAATCTGGAACGAATGTTGGCGGTATGCTGGAAAAAGTTCGCTTAACAATGGCTGAGTTGACGGATCGACCAGTCAATCAAATCTTTATTCAAGATTTATTGGCGGTGGATACCTTTGTGCCGATTAGTGTCAAAGGTGGTTTAGCCGGTGAGTTTTCAATGGAACAGGCGGTTGGGATTGCCTCAATGGTCAAGTCTGATCACTTGCAAATGTCCAAAATTGCTGATGAAATTCAACAGGATTTAGGCATTAAAGTTGAAATTGGCGGAGCGGAGGCTGAAGCGGCGATCTTAGGAGCATTGACCACACCGGGAACTTCTGCACCTTTAGCGATATTAGATTTAGGCGCGGGTTCGACAGACGCATCGATTATCAAAAAGGACGAAACTATTGTGGCGACCCATTTGGCAGGTGCAGGAGATATGGTAACGATGCTGATTCAATCGGAATTAGGTTTAGAGGATGTTTATTTAGCTGAGGACATCAAGAAGTACCCTTTAGCTAAAGTGGAGAATATTTTCTATATCCGTCATGAAGATGGTTCTGTTCAATTCTTTGATGAACCTTTAGATCCAGCTTTGTTTGCCAAAGTGGTGGTGGTAACACCTGATGGATATGTGCCAATACCAGGAGACGATTCCATCGAGAAAATCCGATTGGTTCGACAAACAGCGAAAGAACGTGTTTTTGTAACCAATGCGTTACGAGCTTTGCGGCGTGTTAGTCCGACAGGAAGTATTCGAGATATTCCGTTTGTCGTAATCGTTGGCGGTTCTGCTCTGGATTTTGAAATACCTCAGATCGTCACCAATGCACTGTCTCATTATGGATTAGTTGCGGGTCGAGGAAATATCCGACAAATCGAAGGACCGCGGAACGCAGTGGCAACGGGATTAATTCTCTCCTATCTAAGGGAGGGATTCGATGGAGCTTGATTTAAATGTTCGTCCAGTTGTGTTGATCTATATTTCTAAAAATGTGTCAACGGAGGATATTCAATACATTCTTTATGGCTTGGAAGAAGAAAAAATTCCTTTTTCGATTGAGCAAAGAGATTTTTCGACAGCGACAGAGGCTGCTTATGTCGCGTCGAACACTTCTTCTTTAAATGTTGGAATCGGCTACGTAAATAATGAAGCAGCTCTGCATTATAAAAATTTGGCACCAGAAACTCCTTATCAATCGATTCAACGAGTTGTAACTTGTCCGCCGATGATTTTGAAAAGGTTCGGCGGGAATGCGGCACGTTTAGTAAAGGGTGTGCCATTCAAATCAATTGATCCTATGGAGGTGAAACTATGAAACAAGCAATTGGCTTAGTCGAGGTGAAGGGTCTGGCTAGTGCTATCGAAGTATCAGATACGATGGTTAAGGTAGCAAATGTTGAACTTTTAGGCGTTGAAAAGGCAAAAGGGTTTGGCTGGATGACGGTTAAGGTTGCTGGTGACGTTGGCGCTGTGAAGGCAGCAGTTGATGCTGGTAAAGCAAAAGCAGTCGCCAACAATGTGTATTTGTCAGCACTGGTTATTCCTCGCCCAGCCAATAATTTAGAAAACTTCTTCTTTGCGAAGGAGAAAAAAGCCTCAGATTTACCTGCGGAAAGATCGGATAAAACGCCAATGGTTAACGAACCTGTGGTAGAAGAAGCGAAAAAAGTTTCAGATCAACCGAAATCAGAAGAGGAACCAGTGGCGGCGGAACCGATTAAAGAAACGACAGACAAAAAAGAGGCGGTAAAAGAAGAATCAATTAAGGAAGAGCCAATCAAACAAGATCAGGTTAAAAAAGAAAAACCAATCAAGGAAGAACCGAAGAAGAAAAAGAATCCTCCTAAAGGATCAAAGAAATCTTCGGAGTCCAAAAAGAAGAAATAGCGCCAGAAAGTAGAGCTCTTAAAAATAGGATTAATTTTTACGTCAGGAAAAATTAGTTCATTGAGATGAAATAGGATGGCAGTTCCACTTTTAGCAGTTAGATTCAAAAGAGATCAATCTGAAAGAAACTGTTAATTAAGAACAAAAAAGTATAGTGGAATGGTATACGGCTTGAAAATAGGATTAATTTTTACGTTAGGAAAAATTAGTTCTCTGAGATGAAATAGGAGGAATAGACATGAATGATGCATTAGGAATGATTGAAACAAAGGGACTTGTCGGAGCTGTAGAGGCAGCAGATGCGATGGTCAAAGCGGCGAATGTAACCTTAGTTGGGACTGAGAAAATTGGTTCTGGATTAGTTACTGTGATGGTTCGCGGAGATGTTGGTGCAGTAAAGGCAGCAGTGGATGCAGGAAGTGCGGCTGCTGATAAAGTGGGGGAAGTGGTTTCCGTTCACGTAATCCCAAGACCGCATCGTGATGTTGACGAAATTTTGGTCCCTAAAGTAGGCAATGAATAATTACAGTGTCGAGGAAATCAGAAAAATTGTTCGTGAAGTGTTATTGGAGATGCAAGCAGAAACATTTCCAATTGGCATCTCTAACCGACACATACATTTAACGGAAGAACATTTCAATATTCTATTTCCGAATGAAACGATAGAACCTCTAAAACCTTTGAAACAACCAGGTGAATTTGCGTCGAAACAGACAGTATCCTTAGTAGGAGCAAAAGGAGAAATTAAAAAGGTTCGAATCTTAGGGCCATTACGGAAACGATCTCAGGTAGAAATTTCAAAAACGGATGCACGAAATTTGGGTCTTCAGCCACCGATTCGTTTGTCTGGGAATTTAGACGATGCAGTGGAAATCATGATTCGCAGTAAGGCGGCAGAACTGACTATTCCTGCGGCTATCATAGCGAAACGCCATATCCATCTTAATTTTCAGGACTTGGAACGCTTGAAATTGAAGGAGGGACAGATTGTCTCAGTAGAGATTTTCGAAGGGACACGTAGAACGATTTTTCACGATGTAGAGTTGCGACCGGGAAAAAATTTTGTTTTAGAGATGCATGTAGATACAGATGAAGCCAACGCTGCAGATATTCAGCCAAATACAAGAGGACGGATTATCAAGGAATAATCCAGAGGAGGAAGTATGGAATCAATCGAAAAGGCCAATCAATTATTAACTTCTTTTCATGAACTTGTGAACACCAAACAAGCGCAGGCGTTTAATCCTGAAGATGGTTATAAAGTTGGAGTCGATTTAGGTACTTCCTCCATTGTATTAGTTGTTTTAGATGGAAAGAATCAGCCGGTTTTCGGTGCCTTCGAGTATGCAAACGTTATCCGAGATGGACTAGTCGTTGACTATCAACAATCAGTCCAAATTGTGAATCGTTTGCGTATTCAAGCAGAGGAAATACTTGGGTTTTCGTTGAAAGCAGCATCAGGCGCTATTCCACCAGGAACAGTGGGAAACAACAAGCGAGTAGTGGCAAATGTCATTGAAAGTGCCAATATGCTGGCGGATCATTTAGTCGACGAGCCTACAGCAGCTGCTCTAGTTTTAGGTGTAACTGAAGGTGCGGTAGTAGATGTCGGTGGTGGAACGACCGGTATCAGTATTTTTGAACAGGGACAGCCAATCATCGTCGAGGATGAACCCACTGGTGGGACACATATGACGTTGGTTATTGCTGGAAATAATAAAATATCAATTGAAGAGGCTGAACTGCTTAAGCGAGATCCAGCACGTGATCGAGAGAATTTTATTATTTGCCGTCCAGTGATCCAACGAATGGCGAATATTACTGCCAATGTCCTGCGAAAGCATCCAACAGAACCGATTTATGTTGTTGGTGGCGCCTCGTATCTATCTGAGTTTGAAAAAGAATTTTCAACGTATTTGAAACAAGAGGTATACAAACCGAAATATCCTCAATTTGTAACACCAATTGGAATTGCGATGTCATCTAAGCCAATCATGGATTTGATGTAAAGCGAGATCCAATGGAAACAGTCACTATATTAGTAATTAGAACTGGGAGTAAGAATATGGACGAGTTAATTAAGCGTATTATTTCAATTATCAATGAACGAGAGCAAAATACCTTAGTTCTTTCTTGTCGTACGCCTTCCCCTGTTAGCCAAGGAATTAGAAGCTTTCTATATAACAAGCATATTCATTTAACCGAGGTAGATATCCTATTTTTAGAGCGGTTCATAAAAAAAGACGAACAAGATCCACTGGTGAAATGGCTGTATCAAAGTTATAGCTATGATTGTCGTCTGACCTTTGAACTTGCTTTCTCAAACACAGATTTGATTCCCAATGAATTATTCAACGAATGCAGTGTTCGACTGCTTAATAATCAAGGAAAACAATACTTTCTATTACCAAAAAGGGTCATTACTTACCAACAAGTAGCGATGCTGACACAACAGGATATTCTACTCATTGCATCCAATCAGCTCATTACAGATTTGGCGAGGGACCGATTGCGGGAAAGAAAAGTCGTTGTTGAAGAAAGGATGTCCGTTCTACTTTTCGCAGGAATTTAAAGGAAACTAGCCGAACGTGAAAATGGATTTGTATGATAAATGCACGAAAAGTAACCCATCCTTAATTAGAGAAAGGAGTTCAACCCTATGCTGATGGCAAAAGTAATTGGAAGTGTCGTTTCAACTCAAAAGGATGCCTCATTAGTTGGAAAAAAATTGATGATCATTCAACCGATTAACTCTGAGCAACAGGATATTCGCTTCCAGCAGGTGGCGGCGGATACAGTAGGGGCTGGTATTGGAGATTATGTTTTATTAACTAGTGGCTCTTCTGCTAGAAAACTGTTTTCGACTCCTTCAGATGCTGTTGATTATGCAATTGTTGGAATTATTGACACGTTTGATTTTTAGGGAGCTGAGGAAAGTATATGGCGATTTATACAAAAACGGGAGATAAAGGAACAACAAGCCTTTTTGATGGAACAAGAGTAAAAAAATCAGATCTGCGTGTCGATACCTACGGAACATTTGATGAATGTTGCGCCCAAGTCAGTGTAGCTCAGAAACTGGCGAGAGATTCAGAAACGATTCAGCATTTAGAATGGGTCCAACAAAAGCTTTTTCAATTGAATGCGGAAATCGCGACACAAAAAGATTTCACGAAATTGGAAGAAAAAAGCACATTGATTGGATCAAAAGACATTCATCAAATGGAAGAATGGATCGATCAGTACACTAAACGATTGCCTGAATTGCATCAGTTTATTTTGCCGGGGCAAACCCATTCAGGCGCTCAGCTGCATGTAGCTCGTGCAGTTTGTCGCCGGGGTGAACGTTTATTGACGGACTTATCTGAAGCAACAGATATACGCGAGGATCTTCGAAAATTTGTAAATCGACTATCAGATTGTCTTTATATTTTTGCTCGAATGGAAGATCAAAAGGAGAGCGAACAAAAGTTAATCAATGAGATCCTTCGCCGCTATCTCGAAAAAACGGGCGTACCACTACAGAAAAGTCCATTAACGATGTATCAAGAAATATTCCGTGCTTGTGAAGCACAGGCTGTAAAAATGTCTCTACCTGTTTCGATGGCATTAGTTGAAAAAAATGGCAAGCTTGTAAGCTTTTATCAAATGCCAGGTGCTCTGCTGGTCAGTGAATCAATGGCACAGAAAAAAGCATATTCTGCTGTTGCCATGAAAATGCACACGCATGAATTAGCGAAGCTAGTCCAGCCGGACGGTGCCCTTTACCAATTAGAGACGTTGACTGATGGACAAGTCGTTACTTTTGGTGGAGGATTTGTAATTAAAGATGTTTCTGGAAATGTCATTGGTGGCTTGGGTATCAGTGGTGGTGCCGTAGAGGAAGATATGGCGATTGGTCAAAAAGGTTTAGAGAAGTTGAAGGAGATTGGCTATGCGTGAAGAAGAAGTAAAGGAACTGATTAAAAAAATTCTTCAAGAAGCTCAAGCAACTACCTCTCCAGCGAAGGAATATGGTGTTTTTGAGACCGTTGAAGAAGCCATTCATGCGGCAAAGTTTGCCCAAGAATGCTACGAGAATCAAACTTTAGAAACAAGAAGAAAAGTCATTGCCGCGATACGTTGCGGCATGCAGCCGCACATTGAAAAAATTGCTCGCGATACGCTAGAAGAAACTGGCATGGGGCGTTACGAAGACAAGATACAGAAGCTGCAGCTGGCGATAGATAAAACACCGGGGGTCGAGGATTTACGTACAGAGGCATTGACCGGTGATAATGGGATGACCTTGTATGAACTATCTCCATATGGTGTAGTGGGAGCGGTTACACCAAGTACCAATCCGGCTGAAACGGTTATTTGTAACGCCATTGGCATGCTGACAGCCGGGAACGCTGTATATTTTAGTGTTCATCCAGGAGCGAAGAAAATTTCGAGTTGGGTCGTAAGTAAAATGAATGAATTGGTTTACGAAGCTTGCGGTATCCAGAATCTGATCGTAACAATTGCCGAGCCTTCAATTGATGCAGCACAGGAAATGATGATACATCCGGATGTGCCATTGTTAGCTATTACTGGCGGACCAGGTGTGGTTCGACAAGCTCTGAAAAGCGGGAAGAAGGTTATCGCGGCAGGGGAAGGAAATCCGCCTTCACTTGTGGATGAGACGGCAAATGTCGAAAAAGCTGCGAAAGATATTGTAATCGGTGCATCGTTTGATAACAACATTCTTTGTACGGCTGAAAAAAGCGTCGTTGTCGTAGAACAAGTAGCGGATTACTTGATCCTTCAGATGGAAAAGCAAGGGGCCTATTTGGTACAAGATGACGCGGTTATTCAAAAAATGATGGACATGACCATTATGGAAAACGGTGCGCCTAGTCGGAAATTTATTGGTAAGGATGCCAATTACATTTTAGCCGAGGCGGGTGTCAACGTAGACTTTGATGTACGGGTGATCATTTTACGGACAGATAAAATTCATCCTTTTGTTGTGAAGGAAATGCTGATGCCGATTTTACCGATTGTTACAGTGAAGGATTTTGATGAAGGGTTAGCAACAGCTCTGCAGATTGAAAACCGACGTCATCATACCGCGACCATGCATTCACAAAATGTTGGTCGAATGAATATCGCGGCGAAGAAGTTTCAAACGTCAATCTTTGTTAAGAACGGCTCCTCTTTCGCCGGCTTAGGTTTTGGCGGAGAAGGCCCAGCCACCTTTACAATTGCCACGCCAACAGGAGAATGTACGACCTCGGCGCGGGATTTTGCTAGAAAACGCCGCTGTGTACTGACTGATGGGTTTTCAATTCGCTAGAGGGGAGGTTTTTGTTTGAAAAAATGGTCAATGAAACCAGAAATCTATTCTGGTTTTGCCAGTCTGGAACGACTGCAGCAATTTGAAAAAGAAAACCTCTGCTTCGTGTGTGACCCCTATTTAGCGGAGTCCGATAGCTTAAAAAGAATTTTAGGTTATGTGAAGCGGACAAATACGGTGGAAATTTATTCTGAGATTATCCCCGATCCGCCAATTGAAACAGTAATAGACGGAATCGAAAAGATGACAAAACACCAACCGACCGTGGTTATCGCAGTTGGCGGAGGCTCGGCCATTGATACGGCTAAGGCGATGTTGTTCTTCTATAAGCGAACAACAGGCAATAAAGTAAAGCGGTTTGTCGCTATTCCAACGACTAGCGGTACCGGATCGGAAGTCACAAGCGCATCTGTGATTACGGATACTCAAAACAAAATTAAATACCCGATTTTTCATGAAGCGATCATTCCCCATGAGGCAATCTTAGACGCAAGCCTAGTCATGTCTAGCCCGCCTTCGGTGACAGCGTTCAGCGGGCTGGATGTTTTAACTCATGCAATGGAATCGTTAGCTTCAGTAAATCGAACAAATTATACCAATGCTTTGGCAGAAAAGGCGACAGAGTTGGTTTTCCAATATTTACCAACTTGTGTGAACCAAGGAATGGAGCTAGATGCCCGAATTCAAATGCATGAAGCTTCTACCTTAGCCGGTTTGGCCTTTGATGCGGCAGGTCTGGGTGTCTGTCATGCGATTGCTCATCAAGTGGGCGCGAATTTTAAGGTCCCTCATGGGCTAGCAAATTCTATGCTGCTTCCCTATGTAATAGAAGCAAATAGCAAGAATAAAGAAACTCGAAGAAATTACGCAAGAATTTCACGTAAATTGGGCATCTGTCCGCCAAGTTTGCCAGATCATTTGGCTGTTTCAAACCTCTCTCAAGCGGTTCAACAACTAGCGATCGAATGCAAGGCGCCAATTAAGTTAAACAGCTTTGGGGTTCAAGAAGAGACAGCTTTGCAAGCGGAGGATACGATTGCGAATAACGCATTGAATGACACGACATTCAAGACCAATCCGGTTCAGTTCTCAGTAGAAGAAATCAAAGAGATCTATCGCAAAATCATTAAGTAGCAATGACAAACGGCATGAACATCAGACTTATTTTTCTGAACAGAAAAATAAATACATTAAAAAGAATAAGGGTGTCAGTTCCTCTTTTGCAGTTTGCTTGAGTAAAAAGGAAATAATGAATTACAACTAGCTAAAGATCGAACAGTATAGAGGAATGATATACGGCATGAACATCAGACTTATTTTTCTGAATAGAAAAATAAATACATTAAAAAGAATAAGGAGGTCTCATAATGAATAGTCCAGTATTTGGTGAATTTTTTGGTACGATTGTTCTGATCCTATTTGGGTCGGGGGTTGGTTGTTCTGTCAATTTGAAAGGTACTTTAGCAAAAGGTGTTGGTGCTAGTTGGCTATACATCGCGGTAGGCTGGGGTGTGGCGGTTATGCTAGGTGTGCTCAGTAGCGGATACTTCGGTTCACCTGGTCACTTGAATCCAGCGGTTACTATTGGATTTGCTGTAGCAGGTTCTTTTGAATGGGGACAGGTAGCACCATTTATTTTGGCACAGGTTGCTGGAGCCTTTATAGGTGCCTTGATTGCTGCCATTCATTTCTGGCCGCATTTCCAACAAACAACAGTGGAAGAAGGCAATAGTGTTGGTATTTTTGCTACAGGACCAGCCATTCCAAGCACAGCATTAAATTTAGTTAGTGAAATCATTGCAACTTGTTTCTTCGTTTTAGCGATTCAATTAATGCCTGCTGATATTCCTCCTGGATTACAGCCATTGATGCTTGTATTTGTTCTGATTGGTATTGGGTTGTCATTAGGTTCGACCACCGGTTATGCCATTAACCCTTGTCGAGACTTCGGTCCACGGTTGATGTATGCAGTAATGCCAATTCCAAATAAAGGAGATGCGAATTGGGGTTATGCTTGGATTCCGATTGTCGGTCCAATCATCGGAGCTTGTATCGCGACCTTATTAGTAAAAGGTTTAGGATAAAAATTATTGCTGTGAATTCAGTATCTTATCATTTTATGACGAGATACCGTATTTATTATCAGCAGAGGAGGAAAAGATGGCGAATAAAATTATGTCTATCAATGCCGGCAGTTCCTCGTTAAAATTTCAATTATTTGAGATGCCTGAGGAAGAGCTGTTAGTAAAGGGATTATTTGAACGAATAGGGTTAGAGGATCAAATGGTTTTCTCCTATTCAATGAAAGAGGAAAAAGTAAAAACAACGGTTGAGGGGAAGACCCATGAAGCAGCCATCAATTTTCTTTTGCGCTTTTTGCTAGAGAGAAAGATTTTAACTAGTTTAGACGAACTTTCTGCCGTGGGACATCGTGTGGCTCATGGCGGTGAGGAATTTAAGGCATCGAGTCTGGTTGACCAAAATGCTCTGATAAAAATCAAAGATTTAGGCAAGTTGGCTCCTTTGCATAATCCGGTAAATGTCGTGGGGATCGAAGCGCTAAAAAAAGAGTTACCTAATTGTCCTCAAGTCGCTGTTTTTGATACGTCCTTTCATCAGACGATGGCACCAAAAAATTATATCTATCCGTTGCCCTATCGTTTTTATGAAGAGAATAATGTGCGTCGCTATGGTTTCCACGGGACGAGCCATCAATTTGTAGCAACAGAGGCAGCTAGCTATTTAGGAAAGCCTTTGGAATCGTTAAAAATTATTTCCTGTCATTTGGGGAATGGAGCGAGTATCTGTGGGATCAAAGAAGGCAAATCTGTGATCACGTCTATGGGCTTTACACCATTAGCTGGCTTAATGATGGGGACGCGCTGTGGCGATATTGATCCGTCTATTATTCCATTTTTACAAAATGAGAAGAATCTTTCAGCCAGTGAGATGGACCAGCTGATGAATGGGGAATCAGGATTTAAAGGTGTGACAGGGTTCAGCAGTGATACACGGGATATTATCAGTGAAGCTGAGAAGGGTAATGAGAAGGCAAAGCTTGCATTGGATATGTTTGCAGGACGCGTGAAGCAAACAATTGGTGCCTATACTGCGGAGCTTGATGGTATGGACGTGTTGATTTTTACTGCGGGAATAGGAGAAAACTCTTCTGTTATTCGTGAGATGATCTGCGAGAATCTAACCTTCTTTGGTGTTCAGATCGATCAGGAGCTAAATCAGCAGAATAATAAAAAAATCAGTTCAGCGGCTTCTTCTGTAGAGGTATTGGTCGTAGAAACGAACGAGGAGCTGATGATTGTTAGAGATACGTTCCAATTGATTTAAATAAAGTGTATGAGCTCAGAAAAATGCCATGGATTCGAAAAAATCCATGGCTTCTTTTTATTGGATCAGACTGTCAATCAATTCTGGATGAGGATTGGATAAGACGATCTTATTGATAAGCATCGCCTGATCGCGAGCGCCGTTTGCACCAGCTTCAACCGCGGCTTTCACGGCTGCGACGTCACCTGTCAAAACAACGAAGGATTTGCCGGCGATGCCTGTACCTAACTGAATCGCAATCAGTTCAACGTCGGCAGCCTTAACTGCGAAATCGGCTGCGATAATTGAGCCGGTGGCTGAATAATATTCTAATACTCCCACTGCTCGAATGTTTTCTGGTACTTTGGCCATGTTAATGGCTTGGATCACGAAACTGTTGATTCGTGGGATGACCAATTCACCAACGACGTAGCGTCCTCCAAGTTCAACGCCTACTTCCATAGAGCGCTCAATGGCTGCGACCTGCCCGCAGATCATGATGTAGTATTTTCCAGGACAACTTGCTCGCGCCATGATTAATTTCGCGTCAGCGGCTTTCAGCATGTAGTCCACGACCTCAATTCCTTTGGCGATACTGTTTAGTTCTAAAAATCCGATCGTATCCATTAATTTCATTAGTTGTCCCTTCTTTCAATTGTAATACCGGTATCTATAGCAGTCACTGTACCATCAATGCTTGCATGAATAGCTGCACCTAATGCTTTTTCAGGTTTTCTGCCGATCATCTCGCCAGCTTTGACTTGATCGCCCACCTGAACAGTCGGCTCACAAGGTGCGCCGATATGCATCTTCAGCGGAATAGTCACGCGATTCGTTTCATACTTTGCTAATTCTTCGACTGTTAAATCAACGTATTGCTTCAGTCCGTCCTTCAATAAAATTTTAACTGGAGAGACCTGCTGAAACTCCCGCATGATAGAAGGGGAAAGGGGCTGTTCGGTTTTCTGATACCGAATGCCTTTTTCTGCTAAACGCTGCTTCACATACTTATTGACTTGCCGTGGTAAAAGCCCCATTGGACAGGCAATCGTCTCGCAAATCCCGCATTCGCAGCAAAGGAGCGCTTCCTTCCAGATCGGGTCGTCATCAATATCCTCAGGAATCTCTGTAATGGTTAAATGACGCATTACTCGATGAGGATGAATGGGGTGCCCAATCTGATATCTAGGACAAAGCTCTGTACATAACCGGCATTGAATACAGGAGGAACGGGCTTTATTGATCATCTGAGGGATTTCTTTTTCTAGCAATTCATAGATAAAGTCCCGTTTCTCCATAATGATAATGCCAGAGGTTGTCTTCGTTACTACTTGCTGGGAGAAGTCCTCCTTTGTACCGGTTTTCCCCATCATCGGTCCGCCGTTGATAAATAGAAAATCGTCGATCGTCGCACCGCCGGCCAAAGCCAAACAATCTTCAAAAGAGGTGCCAATTGGAACCTCTAGGATTTTTGGTTCATTGACTGCACCTGTGATCGTCAATAACTTATGTGTGACATTTTTTCCTTGCTGAGCGTGGAAAACATTCAGCATAGTGGAAATATTGGAGATAACACAGCCGACTTCAATTGGAATGCCTCCTGGAGGCACGGTTCGACCAGTGACTTCAAAAACCATAATCTGTTCGTCACCAGCGGGATAGAAATTGTTCATTTTGAAGATAGAAATTGGTGCATTGTATTTCTGAATGGCCTTTTCTAAGGCATTGATTTCTTTTGTGTAATGCCCCTTTGTGGCGATCACGAGATGCTCTGCCTCTAATAATTTTCCTACCGCTGTAATAGCTTGAATACATTCTTCCGCATAATGATTCATGACATAATGATCGGTTTTTAGAAGCGGCTCGCATTCCGCCGCGTTGATAATAAAATACTCCGCTTTTGTATTGTATTTCGCAGCAGTAGGAAAACCAGCCCCGCCGCAGCCGACAATACCCGCATCCGTAATTTGTTCCAATAGCATACTCGTACCTCATTTCTTCAAGTTAAAATAAGAGCGTTTTCATTTTCCGGAGTCAATTTTTTTAAAAAGTCTTTTTGTGTTGATTGGATCAAGTCGCAAACCTCTTCAGTAGATCTTAAGTGTTGGCGGTGAGCTAGGAGTGTTTGTGCTAGCATCATCGACAGACCTTTTGCTAGAAAGATTTCTTTGGGTTTGGCTAAGCAGTCAAAATCTGGAAATTCACCTAAGTTTGCGATACGGTTGATATTCGCTATCGCTAAATACCCTAAAGAATCTTGAAAGATTTCTATGATTCGTGTTTGTTGATAACCTTCTGCATGACTAGAAAAGAAAGTAAAATAAGTTTTGTAAGCATCCTTGATGACCAGCAGCAGATAGGTACACATAGACGTGTCACCCCGTACGCTGAAAGCCGCATATTGTGAAAGGATATTCGCTAAGAAATAGCCGATGTCATAGGAAAAAGGGCCGGTCATGGTATATTCCATATCAATCACTTTAAAGGAATTCTGGGAAACAAAAACATTGGACGAATGGAAATCCCCATGGATCAGACAGTCATCTTGATCGGTGATACGTTCAATCAATGTCTGCCAGTCACTTCGTATAGTTTTATCCGCCAAAATAGTATCTAGAATTGCCAGTAGTGCTTCTTGATCGGGCGTTTTCTTTGTCTCAGTTCTAGGCGGCGGCTTCAAAATGAAGTCCGTAATAATCAGTCGCATATCGGTATTTTGAAAGTAATTTTTTAACGCGTGCCAATAGTCAGTGGACAGTTTCATTTTCGAGGTTGCTAAATGCGTCCGTGCTAGATATTCTCCCACCTGTTTGCCTAATCGTGGAAATTGATCGCCTCGACAAAGAGCAAAACGCAATACGCTCAGATAAGAGAGGTCTTCCATAATGAAGAGGTGCTCAGTTGGATCGGCATAATAGGTTTCAGGAACCATTTGGGGCGCTAAGCCGGCACGCAGTTGATACGTCATGTATTCTAAATAATTTCGTTTTGGATCAATCGGGGCTAGTGAGATCCCGCTGGAAATCGTCTCCTTTGAATGCTTGACGATGTAGGTTTGTTTTCCTTGTTTAAGGGTGTAAAGATAATTTAAATAACCATCAACGTATTTGTCTTTCTCGTTACAAAGAGCGGTCACGATGAGGGGACTGGTTTGATTAAAAAGAGAGGTCCGTTGAAGCAGATATTTCGGTAATGTCGACTCACTAATCTCCATCGTTTTCCTCCTGTTCAAAAGGGATCATAAAGCTTATAAGAATCCTATCCTACCAACCATTTTATCGAAATCTAGAAGGAAAATATATAATAAAAATATGCACTTCAAGGATGTTTGTGAAAAAGCTTATCCCCGCTAGGATCAGGAAAAATACAGAAAAAAAGTGAGCAAAAAAATACAATAAAAAAACCGTTCTCGTAAAGAAAACGGTTACAGATCATACATTACTTCTTCGTAATTTTCTACATAATAGCGAAAGTTTTTCCTTCCTCGACGAACGATTGAATGTCCTTCAGCCTCAAGCTTTTCTATCTGTGCCTCTACACCGCCAGGATATTTCGGATTGATTTCTCCCTTATTTTTAAGTGTGCGCCAATAAGGGGTCAAGTCGGTCTCCCGCTGCTCGCTAGCCCAGGCAGCAATTGAGATAAAGGCTCCGGCAGTAATTGGTTCAGTAAAATCCCCACCATTTTGTTTTGCCAAATAGTCTCTGATCGCACCAGTGGTGATGATCTTACCATAAGGAATTCTCTTCATAAGCGCATCATAATCTAAAGGGGGAGCGAAGTACATTTTTGTCCCACCATACCGTTTGATCACTGCTTCATCGGTAATGATCTGCATTTTCGGCATCCCTTTATCCTCATTCATCATTGCATTGAAATCCTTTTTATCCTCATTAGCCATGAGGGCCACCTCCTACTATCTTATAATCATGTCGTCATTACGCGCGCAATTCCTATTACTAGTTTACCTAGTATAAAAATAGGATGCAATGAGACAGTTTATTTTTTTTGAAAAAAAGTTGGCACATTTTTGTCTAATTTTTTTGTAGTCGTAACAATAAAAAGTTCTTCAATCGAGGACAGGCTGCCGCAGGTCAAGAGAATCAATCCAAAGGGGGTGATGGGGAGGAGAATTAATAGAATAGGAGATAAGAAAAGCAACAGGCCGGTCAATTTATTTAGATAGGTATGCAAACTGGCGAATTGGTGAAAACGGAAGAAACCAATGACGTATGTCAGACAGCGAATGAGGACAATGACGCCAGCTCCCCACAGTAAAAAAGACGGTAATTGGATCGTAAAGACGATTTTAGAGACAACAACTAGAAAAAAGATCAAGTCAGCAATACTATCTAAAAGCGTTCCAAAGCGGCTGGTCCAGTTCATTTTTCGTGCGATCCAGCCGTCTAAGATATCAGTTATTCCCGCAAAAAAATAAAGGGGAAAGAAAAAATAATCAGGAGCAATCAGTATGAAGAATGAAGCCAAAATACGAAAAATTGTTAATATGTTCGGAATATAATTCATGGGACTGCTCCTTCTTTGAATATAACTTAACTTTAGCATGTTCTTAGCGGGTTTGAAATCAAATTGACATCTAAATGAAATGAATTTGTGCTATTTTGATAAAAAGGGTAATGAGGAGGGTAAAATGACTACAACATTGATTATCGATCATCCGTGGAAGGGCAGCTTTAATCATGGGATTCTGAATCGTTTGATCACAGGGTTGGAACAAGATCAAAAGATTTTTCAGGTCATTGATCTAAACAAAGATGGCTTTGATCCAGTTATGAAGGAAGAAGAATTGGCTGTGTATCAAAGTGGGTCGGTCTTAGATCCTTTGGTCCTGCACTACATGAATTTGCTGCGGGAGACGTCACAGTTGGTACTGATCTTTCCGATCTGGTGGTATAGCTCACCGGCAAGTTTAAAGGGCTTTCTTGACAAAGTATTATTAAATGAATTCGCTTTTTTCGATGGCGGCAATGGGATTCAGCCGTTATTGTCAATTGATTCGGTGGTTGTTTTCACGACCTCTGATCAACCCACAGAAGGGCTGGAAAAGCGTTGTACACGCAGCTACAAGCATCAGTTGACCACTACTTTAGAAGATATTGGGATGCGGAATATTTCTTGGTATCATTTGGGTTCTGTCAAAAATTTAACAGAGGAAGAACGACAAGCGTATCTTGAATCTGTCTATAGTAAGATTTAATAAGCTTCGAGGTGCAGCAATTAGTTGAGCCTCGAAGCTTATTTCTTTATTTGCCAGAAGTGTCTGCTTTTTTGAAGATGTCATGATACTCTTCAAGAATCTCAAGAATTTGCCGACCGATCCTTTCGTAGTCTGGGGTAGGTAAGTTTGCTTCAGAAACGCGCAACTGTCCAGCTTCTGTGCCAAAGCCGACACCGTCGATCAGTACAACGCCATTCTTTTCCGCCAATCGAACAAGAAAATCAATATATTCAAAATGACTCGCCAAATACTGACGAAAAGCTTTGCCATATCTCGTTTCTGCCAGTTCGTAGATATTGATCAGTGAATAATACTTCGAGTTGCCCTTCGTGTCATCAGTAGAGATTCCTAACACGTTGTGCAGGTCTTCATATCGTTGTTGGATAATGCTTCGGGAAGCGTCAATATAGGCGTCTTTTTTTCCAGCTAATAAATGGGTCAGAGCAAATAGCACTTCCATAATCTGCTGTGGTGTAGACAGCCCCGCCGTATGGTATAAACCAATCGACCGGCTGTCAGCGACCAGACGTTCAATAAAAGGCAGCTTTTCCGGCTCCATGACAACGAAGTGATAGCGCTGGTTCAGCTGTCTCTGCTCATCGTTAGGCAGCTGTCGGATCAAACGGTCAAACACATTTTCTTTGTGTGCGGCGATTAGACCCACACGCCAGCCAGTCGCACCGAATAATTTTGAAAAGGAATAGACTAATAAGGTGTTATGAGGCGCCACCGCGTAGATTGTTTGAAAGTCTTCAACGAACGTTCCATAGACATCATCAGTAATGATCATTAAATCAGGATGCTTTATCAGGACTTTTTTAATTTCATTGAGAGCGGAAGGAGTCAGCGCCTTTGCTCCGGGATTACTTGGATTAACGATAAAAAAGGCCTTCAGGTTCGTATCGGCTAATTTCTTAAGCTCACTTGGCAATAATTCCCAATGATTGTCCTCTGTGGATTGCAGGTTGACTTCCACCAGCTCATAATCGGCTAGTTCGGGAATTTGCAAATAGGGAGTAAAAATGGGGGTATTGATCGCAATACGGTCCCCTGGACGAATTAGCTTGTTTTCTCTCAGCGAGTTAAAAATATACACGATGGCAGCCGTACCGCCTTCAGTGGGGAAAATATCCGTTTGATCTGCTAATGAAGCACCGTTATACAAAATGGATTCCAAATAATGATTTAAAATGATTTCGCTGTTTTTAAGCACGCGGCTGGGGACTGGGTAATTATTTCCAAGTACGCCGTCAGTCAATTCTTTAATAAACATTTCGGTATCAATACCAAGCTGCTGGCTGTAATCCAGCATTTGAAGGAAAAAGGCATCGATCTCCTTCGTCTCTGGGGACAAAAACTCTTTAAAACGCGTCAGCATATCCTGCTGCTTTGTGTAACCAATCAGATCGCCTTCTGAAATTGTCCGTTCAGATTCACTTAGGCCAAATTCTACTAAACGGTTAAAGGCAAGGCGCGCTTTTTTATTGATCCAATTCGGATTGCCTCTGCCTGCATTCAAAAAGATATTTTGCCGTTGATTGTTTTGCGCCAAACGCAGCATTTGATCACTGATTTCGAATGAGCCAAGCTGCTCTAATTTCTTTTCATCTGAAGTATCCATTCACTTTGCCACCTCCAAAACTTAGCGTACCGCGCATCTGATTTTTACGCAAATGAAAGCCCAACAAATTCATTGATTCGATTGAAAGAGAGGGTATCGGACGAACCAAATTGATAAAATCTCAAACTTTTTATAAGTTTTTGCGAGAAGCTTCTTGCGGGGTCTTGCACCGGCATCTTTTTATCGGTACACTGGCTAAGATGCGATAAAAGCGACTTGCTTAAGTTGGATCATAGGGCAATAAAAGCAGGGTTCTTTTTCGCCTTTTGAAAGAGGATTTTTAGAGACGAATTAGGAGGATTTATTTTTTTATGGAAAACGAGAAAGTGACACAGCCGAATAAGAGCGACTGGTTTTTACGCTTCATCAAAGGAATGTTCATCGGCTCTGGATTTATTTTACCGGGAGTCAGCGGCGGTGCTTTAGCGGCTGTATTTGGGATTTATGAACGAATTATTTCATTTTTGGCTCACATCACGAAAAACTTTAAAGAGAATGTCTTATTTTTTATTCCAGTAGGATTAGGTGGATTAGCGGGAGTATTTGTCTTATCTTTTGCAGTCAGCTTCTTACTAGGCGAATTTGAGACAATTATGCTGTGGTTTTTTGTTGGTTGTATTATCGGAACGGTTCCCGCATTATGGAAAGAAGCTGGGAAGAAAGGCCGAGATACCAAAGACTATGTCATTATTGCGGTTAGTTTCGTCGTAGGCTTTTTGTTCCTGTGGAAAGGCTCAAGCCTTTTCGGAACAGTGGATCAAAACTTTTTCACGTGGATGATTGCAGGTGCATTGATCGGATTGGGTCTGATCGTTCCTGGTTTGAGTCCTTCAAACTTTCTGGTCTATATGGGGATGTATAAAGCAATGGCCGATGGCTTTAAGACTGTGGACATGGGGGTAATTATCCCTATTGGAATTGGTGGGTTAGTCACAGTGTTAAGCTTATCGAAAGTCATGGATTGGGTATTTAGTCATTTTTATGCGCCAATGTATCATTTTATTTTAGGAATTGTTTTTGCTTCGACGGTCATGATTGTACCGACCGATTATAGTGGTATTGGCTTCCTTGGTTTCGTTGGTTGCGCGGTTCTATGTCTATTAGGTGCTGCATTAGGATGGTGGATGAGTCGCCTAGAAGAACGTTATGTTCCAGAAGATTAAAAAAAATTTGACATTTGGGCTTGCATTTTTGATGAGAAGTCTTTAATATGGTGTTAAGCATTTGGAATAGTAATAAATTTTATCGGCAGCAGAGAGTTGATTCACCGTCTGAAAGATCAACACGCCCTCTGGGATTTATGAACCTACCAAAGTTGATTGTTGTGAAAGCAGCACGCGTCTCTAGCGTTATTAGAGCTGAAAGTTGGGTCAACAAGGTTTGACCAAGCAAGGTGGTACCGCGAAATTATCCGTTTCGTCCTTACAAATATGTAGGGATGGAGCGGTTTTTTTATTTTTATTTTCTAGGAGGATGCATGAATGACAAACTTACAAAAAGAAGATTTTTCAAAATGGTATTTACAAACAATTCAAAAAGCTGACTTGATGGATTATTCACCCGTTCGTGGCTGTATTATCTTTAAAGCCGATGGTTGGGAACTATGGGAACATATTCAAGAGGACTTCAATAAATGGTTGAAATCTCAAGATATCCGTAACGTTTACTTCCCAATGCTGATCCCTAAGCATTTCCTAGAAAAAGAAGAAGAGCACGTTGAAGGGTTTGCGCCAGAATTGCCTTGGCTGACAAAAGTTGGTGACGAAGAATTAGAAGAGCCTTATGCATTACGACCAACATCTGAAACATTGATTGGAGATGCCTTCTCTAAATGGATCAACTCTTACCGTGACCTTCCTTACGAAATCAATCAATGGGCAAATGTTTTCCGTTGGGAGAAAAAGACAATGCCGTTTTTACGTACATCTGAATTCCTATGGCAAGAAGGACATACGGCCCATGAGTCTGAAAAAGATGCACGTGAACGTACAATGAGCGCATTAGAAGCCTACGCGACATTGATCGAGGACACTTTAGCGATCCCAGTTTATCGTGGACAAAAAACGCCGTCAGAACGCTTTGCCGGTGCCGTGGATACTTATTCTGTAGAGGCAATGATGCGTGACGGGAAAGCCGTCCAAGCAGGAACGTCTCATTACCTAGGTCAAAACTTTGCGGAAGCTTTTGATATCAAATTCTTAAACCGCAACAACGAACATGAATTTGTTTATACGACTTCATGGGGAATTTCTACTCGTTTGCTTGGATCATTAATCATGGTTCATGGGGACGAACAGGGGTTAGTGTTGCCACCAAAAGTTGCACCAACACAAGTTATCTTGATTCCAGTGGGACCTTGGCAAAAGAACCCAGCAATTCTAGATCGTTTGACAGAATTGAAAGCATCTCTAGCGGAAAAAGATATCCGTGTACGGATTGATACCACAGATAATACGCCAGGCTATAAGTTCAATGAGTGGGAACTAAAAGGGGCGCCATTGCGAGTGGAATTTGGACCGCGTGATTTAGAAAATAATCAAGCAGTGATTAAAATGCGTGATCTAGATGACAAAGAATCTGTATCACTAGATGGCATTGAAGATTATATTACTGAGCAACTGGATGTTATGCAAAAACGTTTATTCGAAAGCGCACAAAAACGCTATGAAGCGAATGAACATACTGATATTGATACATTAGATGATTTGAAGGCACATATCGAAAAATCTAAAGAAGCTGGCGAAGTTCCAGGATTTGTCTTAATCGGTTGGGATGGTACTGAAGAAACAGAAGCTAAGATCAAAGAAGAAACTGGCTTCACTACTAGAAATATTCCATTTAATCCACCTGTTGAAAAAACAGTCGACATCGTTAGTGGAAAGCCTGCGAAACACACTGTTTGGATCGCACGCGCTTATTAATCTATATGGATGATAGTAGCTTTTGCAGGTTTATACCTGTCTAAGTAATATTATCAATGCCCGGCTTTACGAAGCCTTTGTTACTTGAGGAAGTCCGCTACAGAATCACTTTTTATATAAATGAGTTTTTGCAATTACTGTTTAATCAATCAGCCACCAGTAAGCAGGACGGTCGGGAATTTGGTTTCCCAAAAGGTTGATCTGTGCGGTTATATTCTTAGAGCCAGCAACAATCAAAGACATTTGATTGTTGCTGGCTTGTTTTTGCGAGTCCAACTTTTTGCAGTTGGCTACGTTTGGAACCGATGAAGGGTATTATGTAGAATAAAAGTTACGAGCTGTTTAGTTGGATCGTATGCGATGCGAAAATTGAGTGATTTTTCAGGTCTTTGGAAAAATCATTTCGTTATGGGAGCTAGCTGCAAGTTATTTAGGATATAATCAGTGATAAGTATTTCAAAAAAAGTTGGAGAAAGAAGATTAACAAAATCGTATAGGCACGTAGTTAAAAGAATAAATAGCAGGAGGTAGTATGGACTATTTAATCCGAGAGTTAAAAGAATCGGAATATCCGTTGTTGGAAGAGTTTTTGTACCAAGCGATTTTTCAAAGAGATCAAGAAAACCCGATTCCAAGAAGTGAACTGAATAAACCTAGTATCAATAGGTACATTCGTGATTTTGGCAAGTATGTGGATGATTTCTGCTTATGCGCAGAAGTCGATCGTAAGGTTGTTGGGGCAGTTTGGGTTCGAAACATTCAAGGATTTGGTTCGATTGATGATCAAACCCCTGAATTCTCAATCTCACTCTATTCGGACTATCGTGGGAAGGGGATCGGCACAGCGATGATGCGAGCGATGCTTCAAAAATTGAAAGAAAAAGGATATGCGAAAACTTCTTTGGCTGTTCAGAAGGATAATTATGCTTTGAAAATGTATACTGCTGTTGGTTTTGAGATCGTTGATAAAAATGAAGAAGAATATATCATGGTATGTCCGTTAAATTAAGTTTCCGTAAGCGGGTTATACTTTTGAAAAAATCCTTCGAACTTTGATATAACTTCTAATAAAGTCGGCATGTGTTAAGATTGATCTCTCTGGATTGACAGTGAATAGTCTAAAAAAATTGACTAATTAATTAGTATGATTTATGAAAGTTTCGAATAAAATAGAAATTTTATTTTAAGAACCTGCCAAAAACTGGTTCGGAGCAAAAACCTTTATCAGCGATCCTCGGTCTCTGTGTACTCGCAGGAAGTTTCTTCCTATTATGGATCCGCAGATCAAAAAAAGAGGAAGAAAAATAAATAAGTAGAATCCGAGAGGTGAAATCATTTTTCCCTCTCGGGTTTTTGTTTCTTTTCAATTCAAAAAAGAATCGGTACAATGAATGGTAAAGAATGGAGGCAAATGATGAAAATCGTAGTTTTAGATGGTTATGCGTTGAATCCAGGAGATCTGAGCTGGAAAGGCTTTGAAGAATTTGGCGAGGTTATCGTTTATGATCGTACATCCTTTACAGATAAAAAGGAAATCATCGAGCGAATCGGTGACGCGGAAGCGATCCTGACGAATAAGACGCCGATTGATGAAGAAGTTTTGGCCGCTGTTCCGCAGTTGAAATATATTGGTGTGGTGGCGACTGGGTACAATGTTGTAGATATCGAAGCGGCTAGGAAGCGAAATATTCCGGTGACGAATATTCCAGCGTATGGAACAGCCGCAGTTGCACAGTTTACTTTAGCGCTTTTATTGGAGATCGTGAATCAAGTCGGTGTTCATAATGACTCAGTCCACCAAGGCGACTGGCAACGGAGTGTTGATTTTACCTACCAAAAAACACCATTGATGGAGTTGCAGAACAAGACGCTTGGATTGATTGGCTATGGTGAAATTGCACAAGCAACAGCGGCGATTGCCCATGCTTTTAATATGAAGGTTATCTATTGGAATCATCGTCCAAAAGAACCGCAGGCTTCATGGGCGCAGCAAGTATCTATTGAGGAGCTCTACCGTCAAGCGGATATTATCAGCCTACATGTCCCGCAGACAGCGGAGACACAAGAGATGATTAATCAAGAAACCATCCATCAAATGAAGGATGGCGTCGTTTTATTGAATACAGCACGCGGCGGTCTATTAGATGAGGCAGCTGTCGCAGAAGCTTTAAACAAAGGGAAAATTATCGGTGCAGGTGTCGATGTGGTCTCTAAAGAGCCGATGGCTGATAATAATCCATTACTGAAGGCTAAAAACTGTATTATTACGCCTCATATTGCTTGGCGGCCATTGGAAACTCGAGAACGGTTGATGGGAATCGCAGTAGATAATTTCGCTGCATTTATAGCAGGAGAAGAACAGAATGTCGTGAATAAGCGCGACTGATTGGGACATTTTTGTTCAAAGATATCACCTTTTTAAAAGGGTGGTATCTTTTTTTGTAAGAAATGTGATCACATTTAGTTAGATAAAATAATTTTATTTATTTTAAAAAGTTGCATAAACCCTTCATCTGTTTGTTTTTGGACGCTTAGAATTATTGTTAGTTATTTATTGAACTTAATAAAGTAATTGTAAAAAAGGTAAATAGAATAGATAAAGTTACTATTCAAAAGGTTTATATAAAATATTATAAGTGAATACTTCCTTCTTCCTATTTACAATACGGTTATTTTATGTATAAAATATTTTTGTGAACGGTTACATAAGAATTATTACTATAAAGGAATCAAAAACAACGGACGGAGGATGAAACGAATGAAGGAAGCATTGTTAGGGCAGCGACAAATTTTTGGTATGTTGAGAAAGAGCTTGGAAAAACGCGTGACTCAGCGCTATGAACAAACAAAAAATGCGGCGGAGATCGTAGAGGCGGCAGTGGCTATTTTGGTTCGTGACGCACTTTCTGTGGGGGATTTTGCCTACCTGTTCCCAGAGCTGATTCGTGAGATTTTTCTGACTGCTGCACCTAATGACACGTTGCGTCGTCATTGTGTCTATTTCCGCGATTACTTTGTAGGTGAAGAAGAATGGCAGACAGTCATTGATCGCCTGTTTAAGAGTGAAGAAGAATACCTCGAGCTGACAAAGCAAGCTCGTTCCTATAGGAAACTCTTGATTAAGAGAGGCGCTGAGACCTTCGAGAAGACAGCGTTTCAATTTGATCTTGCGACGGTTTTTAAAGATGGCAACGGGAAAAGATACGCCTGGACATTACGTGATACGAAACAGATTCCAATCGGACAAGAAAGTGAAACGGCTGAAATATTGGAAATTTTGACCACCTTGACCATCTTCCAAACGGGAGGTGTCCGTCGTTTTGCGGAATATGTGAAATTCAAAAGTATAAAAACCTGTATCGATACGCAGCATGAAGCCAGTCAACCAGAACAAGAAGAACTGTCCGAAATGGATTCATCGGATGAAAAATGCGAAATTTCTGAAAAAGAAGAACCGTCTGAAGAGGAACCGGTGTTGGCAGAACCTTCGAATGAAAATAAAAAAGGCAAGCTGAACTATCAGGAAATCGCTGATCAGATCGATGCGAAGTACCCGCTGCCTTGGGAGCTGCCGCTAAATGAGTCAGCCGCCGCAACGGCACATAAGCCCAAAAGCTCTGAAAGACGTCACGGCAAAACGCAAGAAGAAATTGAACAGGGACGCGAGAAAAGAAAATGGGAGAGAAAAGTCAAGAAACTATTGACTGGAAGGAGATAGCGGTGTGCTTTTTTGCGCATAGGGTTTATTCAGCGAGCCTTTAAAAAGAAAAAAAACGAGCACATACGTACTCGCTTTTGCTTATTATTATCGAATTTAAGAAAAAGAGCTTTTCGTTCTTTTTCTTCTATTTAAATAGTTGATCGATTGTTTCGAAATCTTCCGTCGATAAACGAATATCTACGGCTTTAGCATTTGCTTCGACTTGGTCTGGCCGTTTTGCGCCAGGGATGACCACATCGATTTGCGGATGCTTCATATACCAAGCCAAGACAAGCTGTGTAACAGTAGCTCCGTAATTTTTCGCGATAGGTTTTAGTTGATCAACTTTTTTGATAATCTCTGCGAAACGTTCTCCCTTGAAGTCTGGATTTTTGCTGCGCAGATCGCTGTCTTCGAAGGTTGTTTCTTCACTGTACTTCCCTGTCAATAGACCTGAGTCTAGTGGATAATAAGGAACGAAGCTGATTTTATTTGCTTTCAAATAAGGAAACAGTTCTTTTTCATGTTCGCGGTGGATCAGGCTGAAGCGTTCTTCGACGATATCGACATAGCCGTCTTGATTGGCTTCCTTTAATTGTTCCAATGAGAAGTTCGAAACACCGATCGCACGAATTTTACCTTCTTCTTTTAGCTCATGTAACGCTGCTACTGCTTCATTTTTCGGAGTCGTCTCATCAGGAAAATGGATATAGAAAATATCTAGATAATCCGTTTGAAGTCGTTGCAGAGCAGCCTCTACCGCGTTACGTAGAAATTCTGGCGAGTTATTGAACTTTCCATCCTGTTGCATGTCATGAGCGGCTTTCGTCGCTACGATCACACGGGAGCGATCAAACTCAGGCTCTTGCAATACTTCACCAATCAATTCTTCTGAACGGCCACGCCCATAAGAAAAAGCGGTATCCAATAGAGTTATTCCGTTATTGATGGCAGTGCGAACAACATCTTTTCCAATTTCATCTGTCAAGTTCGGGTAAAGGTTGTGTCCACCTACGGCATTCGTTCCTAGACCTAAGTCGCTTGCATAGACTCGTGATTTTCCAATTCGTACATCTGTCATATAGTATCCGCTCCTTGCTTTTTTCGTCTCACTAAAGAAACGATCATTCTTTTTCAAGTTTAAAATAAAGTATGAAAAAAAGCGACTATTCTTTTTCGAACTTCAGATATACCCATGAAATCACTTGACTTTCATGCATTTTTTTAGTAGCTTAGGAAGAGATAAAAACATCAATGAAATATCTATGAAGGAACCAGTAAATTACGAAAAAACGTACAGAAAAAATTGCCTTGGCTGAAAGCAATTTCGTGAAAAGTAATTGAAAGACAGTCTGGAGATGAGCGCGTGCAAAGCCGCTCCGTTACGCAAGCGTTAATTGCTAGAGAAAAAAGAGGGAGACTCTTTTTAAAAATAGGTGGTACCGCGATAATATTCGCCCTTGTTCGTTCACACGAGCAAGGGCTTTTTTTGTCAGTTGCACTATTCGCAGTTTGCCTATTGAGAAAGTATATTCATTATATAAGGTAAATTTTAGCTCAAGATGTATAGTGCAATGATATGCGTACGAAAATAAATTCATTTTTCCAGTTTTTAGAAAAATGATTTCCCTATTAATGAGCTAGTTGCGAGTTCTGCTTTTTGCAGCTTTTAACGTTTGAAAGGTAACTATAAGTTTGCAGCAATCTAGTGAACAAGTAGTATAGCAGAATCGTATGCGTACGAAGATGAGCTCATTTTTCACGCTTTTAAAAAATGATTCCCTTACTTGTGAGCTAGCTGCGAGTTCTTTTTACCAAAACGTACAAATTTTTAATCCAAGGTATAACACCTCTACAGAAGGGTATCTGGCTTGAAGAGCAATCGTACTTTTCTGCAAAGTTAAAATAAATACATCAATATGAAGGAGATAAACCATGAGTTATCAGCGACCAAAAGGGACCAATGATATTTTACCGGGAGAAAGCGAAAAATGGCAGTTTGTCGAAGAGACTGCCCGCTTAGTATTCAACGACTACCAATATCAAGAGATCCGCACACCGATTTTTGAACACTATGAAGTCATCGCCCGCAGCGTTGGGGATACGACAGATATCGTTTCAAAGGAAATGTATGATTTTCACGACAAAGGGGATCGTCATGTGACGCTTCGTCCTGAAGGAACGGCACCAATTGTACGGGCTTATGTTGAGAATAAATTGTTTGGACCAGAATTCAAGAAGCCTTATAAGGTTTACTATACAGGTCCGATGTTCCGATATGAACGTCCGCAAAAAGGCCGTTTGCGTCAATTCCACCAAATCGGTGTAGAAGCCTTTGGCAGTGAAAATCCGAGCTTGGATGTTGAAGTAATGGCGATGGCGATGGATTTCTTTAAACAGCTGGGGATCACTCAGCTGCGTTTAGTGATCAATACTTTGGGAGACAAAGAAACGCGTACAAACTATCGTCAAGCGTTAATTACGTATTTGGAGGCGCATGAAGAAGAGTTAAGCGAAGATTCTCGTCGTCGTTTACATGAAAATCCATTACGGGTCTTAGACAGTAAAGATCGCAAGGATCAACCAATTGTTGCGGATGCGCCAAGCATCTTAGATTATTTAAGCGATTATGCAAAGGACTACTTTGAAGGTGTCACAAAGACATTGGAATATTTGAATATTTCCTATGAAATCGATCACCGGATGGTTCGTGGTTTGGATTATTATAACCATACGATTTTTGAGATCATGAGTGATGCTCCTGGAATGGGTGCACAAACAACGATCTGTGGTGGTGGACGTTATGACGGACTTGTAGAAGAACTGGGCGGACCGGAAACACCAGGTATCGGTTTTGCGATGGGGATTGAACGGATTCTATTAACTCTGGAACAAGAAGACGTAATGATTCCAAGTGCGGCAAGTCTTGATGCCTATGTAGTAGGACTTGGTGAGGAAACAAATATGGAGAGTTTGAAGGTCGTTCAAGCGATTCGCGGCTTTGGTTTTTCAGCAGATCGGGATTTTATGGGAAGAAAAGCAAAAGCGCAATTTAAGACGGCTGATAAGGAAGGCGCGAAGCTTGTCCTAACCTTAGGTGAAGATGAGTTGGCAAAAGGCGTCATCAATGTGAAGGATTCTGCGACTCGGGAAGAAAAAGCTTTTCCACTAGCTGATCTTTATGAAGACTTTGCAGCAATCTATGATGAAATGACCATGCCAAAGCTTGATTAAATGAAATAAATCTTACTTTTAACAAGGTAGATTACTTAAATAAATGGAGGAATGAAAAAATGGCTAGACGTACTGTCTATTGCGGACGCGTGTCCGATGAGTATTTGGATCAAAAAGTAACATTAAAAGGGTGGGTGCAAAAACGTCGTGATTTAGGCGGATTGATCTTTATCGACCTACGTGACCGTGAAGGGGTTGTACAGGTAGTTTTCAACCCAGAAGAATCAAAAACGGCTTGGGAAGTTGCGGATCAATGCCGCAGCGAATTTGTCGTTGAAATTACAGGGACAGTTATCCGTCGTGATCCAGGTGCCGTGAACAAGAAAATGGCGACTGGGGATTATGAAGTGAAGGGTGAAGCGATCACTATTTTAAATAGTGCAAAAACGCCGCCATTCTCAATCGAAGATGAACAAAATATCAGCGATGAAGTGCGCTTGAAATATCGTTACATGGATTTGCGTCGTCCGAAAATGACACAAAACCTGATGATGCGCCACCGCTTAACGCAATCAGTTCGTCGCTTCTTAGATGACAATGATTTCTTAGATATTGAAACACCTTACTTGGCGAAATCTACACCAGAAGGCGCGCGGGACTACTTAGTTCCTTCACGTGTGCATGCGGGACATTTTTATGCGTTGCCTCAATCACCACAAATTTTGAAGCAATTATTGATGACTGCTGGCTTTGACCGCTATTATCAAATCGTTCGTTGTTTCCGTGATGAAGATTTACGTGGGGACCGTCAACCAGAATTTACTCAAATCGATATCGAAACAAGCTTCTTAACGGCTGAAGAGATTCAAGAATATACAGAAGCGATGATCGCGCAAGTAATGAAGGATGTTCGCGGCGTTGAAGTAACGCTGCCATTCCCACGTATTACTTGGGATGAAGCGATGGAACGCTATGGGTCAGACAAACCAGATACACGTTTTGACATGGAATTGATCGATGTTACCGATATCGCTGCTGCGACAGACTTCAAAGTATTCCGTATGGCTTCTGACAACGGCGGCGTGGTTAAAGCCTTGAACGCAAAAGGTGCGGCGGACAAATATTCTCGTAAGGAATTGGATCGCTTAGGTCAATTCGTTGGCCAATTCGGAGCAAAAGGCTTGGCTTGGATCAAAGTGGATGAAAATGGCGAGCTAACTGGCCCAATCGCGAAATTCATGGGTGGCGTCAGTGAAGAGTTGAAAAAGGCAACAAATGCCGAAGCGGGCGATGTTTTGATGTTTGCGGCGGATCAATTCTTAACAGCAGTAACTGCTTTAGGCGCAGTTCGTTCAAAAGTTGGGAAAGAGCTTGGCTTGATTGATGAAAATCGTTTTGATTATCTGTGGGTTGTTGATTGGCCGCAATTTGAATTCGATCAAGAGTTAGGCCGTTACGTCTCTGCTCACCATCCGTTCACGATGCCGATGGAAAAAGATATTCCGAACTTGAAGGAGCACCCTGAAAAGGTTTATGCGCAAGCTTATGATATTGTCTTGAACGGCTACGAATTAGGTGGCGGATCTTTGCGTATTAATACCCGTGAATTGCAGGAGCAAGTCTTTGAAACATTAGGCTTTACTCGCGAAAGCGCCAATGAACAATTCGGCTTCTTATTGGAAGCATTGGATTATGGGTTCCCTCCAATCGGCGGAATCGCCCTTGGCTTGGATCGTTTTGCGATGTTATTGGCTGGTGAAGACAATATTCGTGAAGTCATTGCCTTTCCTAAGAACGGGAAAGCAGCAGACCCTATGTCTGATGCGCCAAGTACCGTATCGCCGTTACAGCTTTATGAGTTGAGCATTGATGTAACAAAAATAGAAGAATAATTAGAAAAGCTAGTCTGTAAATCGATATATAAAGTATCATGTGGGAAAGTTCGCTGAATGATTTTTCATATTTCTAATAACTCTAAGAATATACTAAGAGAAGTGCCTGCCATCATGGTAGGTGCTTTCTTTTTTTCATGAAAATACGTATAATGTGAGTGAAATTTTGAAATGAGGCGGACATAACATGATGAAAAAGAAGATAGAGGAGTGGCCCCATCACGATTACGCCACCCGATTATCTGTCGCAGTTGTTTATGCATTTTTAGCGGCGATTGCCGTAAACTTTTTTTACCAACCAGGACACATTTATTCCAGCGGAGCGACCGGCTTCGCGCAAATCTTAACGACCTTGTCGCACCGTGTGATTGGCTTTACGGTGCCTGTATCCATCACTTTATTTTTGATCAACGTGCCCTTGTTTTTCTTGGCATGGTTTAAGATTGGTCATAAGTTTACGATTTTTACATTCATCACCGTTTTCTTAACGTCGTTCTTCATTCACATTATTCCCCAAACGACATTAACGAAAGATCCGATCATTTGTGCAATCTTTGGTGGGGCGATCATGGGTGTCGGTATCGGCTTTGCCTTGAAGAATGGCTTGTCTTCTGGCGGATTGGATATTTTGAGTATTACAATTCGTAAGCGAACAGGAACTTCCGTTGGCTCGATCTCGATCATTTTTAATATTATGATCATGCTGATGGCGGGAATTCTATTTAGCTGGCAATACATGTTCTATTCTGCTTTGGCGATCTTCATGAGTGGAAAATTGACCGACGCGCTTTATACAAAGCAGCGCAAGATGCAGGTCATGATCGTTACGAAATGTCCCGACCAAGTGATCAATGGTATTCAAGATCAAATGCGTCGCGGGATCACGATCATCAACGAAGCGGAAGGGGCGTATAAGCACGACAAGCAGACCGTTTTATTCACCGTCGTTACCCGCTTTGAATTGCCGGTATTGGAGTCAATCATGCGGGAAAATGATCCTGATGCCTTTGTAAGTATCTCAGAAAATGTACGAATCATGGGACGCTTTTACGAAGAATCCATGGATTAAAAGGACTAAAAAGTTGGGACAATTGTCTCAACTTTTTTTACGAGTCAAACGCTGGTTCGTAAAATCTGCTGGAAAACTGTCTCTTTCAGAAAATGGAGTGCAGGTTACTTAGTGGAGTATACTTAAATGAAGATGATTGGATCAAATTTGAGCTGGCTGAATCAAGTTTCTCATCAAACGTTCGTCTGCTAAAAACTAAAATATTTAGGAAATACTTTTTTTATTGAGAAAATGTTGCAGTTTGCAAAAATAATACGTATAGTTAATTTGATATTCTATAGTAAAGTTGGAAAGTAAACTTATGGGAAAAAGACTAAAGCATAGTCGCTATATTACTGGGTTTGATGGGATTCGTTCCCTAGCGGTAATCGGCGTAATTTTATATCATTTGATGCCTGCGCAAATGCGGGGCGGATATTTAGGGGTTCCTGTTTTTTTTGTGGTCTCGGGCTACTTGATCACAGATTTATTGTTGCAGGAATGGAAGCAGACCGGCCGAATTGATATCAAGCAATTCTATTATCGACGGATGAAGCGCTTGTATCCGGCGTTGGTTACAATGCTGATCGGGGCTTCGGCATACATAACATTATTTCAGCGGAACCTATTAAATAATTTACGAGGCAACGTCATAAGCAGTTTGTTCTATGTAAACAACTGGTGGCAGATCAATCATGGGATGTCTTACTTTGACCGCTTTTCTGGCGAATCTCCCTTTACCCATATTTGGTCGTTGGCTGTTGAGACACAGAACTACATTTTGTGGCCGATCGTGTTTGTTTTACTGATGAAGCTGGTGAAAAATAAGGGGAAAGTCTTTCTGGGAATTATCGGAGCGGCGTTCCTATCTGCTATTTTAATGGCGGTTTGGTTTGTTCCAGGGCAAGATCCGACGCGTGTCTACTACGGCACAGATACTCGTTTATTCTCGATCCTATTAGGTGGTGCATTGGCCTTTATTTGGCCAAGTACTCGACTGAAGGCCAAGATTCCACGGCAGGCGAAACGGATACTAAACGGCATTGGACTAGGTTCGTTGCTATTATTAGTTCTTGCCTTTCTCTTTATGCGAGACGATTGGTCCTTCGTTTATTACGGTGGGATGTTCTTAGTGAGCTTATTAAGTGTTTTACTCGTGGCTATTACGGCACATCCGGGAGCAAGCTGGAATCGTTGGTTGACGAATCCAGTCTTTTCATGGATCGGAAAACGCAGTTATGGGATCTATTTATATCAGTTTCCAGTAATGATCTTCTATGAAGCAAAGGTTAATGTTGCGAATCATACCTTTCTTCATACGATCATGGAAGTGATTCTGATTCTTTTTGTTACAGAGCTCTCTTATCGATATGTGGAGACACCGCTGCGTCGCTTCAATTACCGTCGAACCTTCACCTCATTGAAGCAATCATTTTGGGCGCCAATCAAAAGTCGCAGAAAAATCGGTTTTATCTTTTCGAGCGTGCTTACTATAATTGCCGTTGTCGGAGTAATTATCGCGCCGACAAATAAGGTCGATGCGAATCAGCAGGCATTGCAAAAGCAAATCGAACAAAATAAACAGGCGGCGAAGAAAACAGAGGTACAACCTTCAGGCAGTGACTCGACTGACGGCAGTGCGCCAACAGAGGAAACCACCAGCAGCTCGGAGGCACCGAAAAGTCTAGGAGATAAGTACAATCTTAGCAATCGTGAAGTCACCAAAGCGAAAAATCTAAAGGTGACAGCTTTCGGGGATTCTGTGTTACTAGCAGGTTCAAAAGGATTAACGGAAATTTTCCCTAATATGGTGGTAGATGGGGAAGTCGGACGACAACTGAAAGACAGTCCGCCACTTTTGCAAGCGTTGAAGGACAAGGGTGAGTTGAACGATACTGTCCTATTGAGTTTAGGAACAAATGGTGCTTTCAGCAAAGACGATTTTGCTCAGATCATGAATGTCTTAGGAGATAAGCATGAGGTCTTCATTATCAATACCCATGTCCCAACCCGACGTTGGCAGAATGATGTGAACGCGAATTTACAGGCTGCATCAAAGGAATATAAAAATGTTCATTTGATTGACTGGTATGATTTCAGTAACGATCATCCAGACTGGTTCTATGATGATCAAGTCCATCCAAACGATGTTGGCTCAGTTCATTATTGCCACCTGATCGCAAAAGAAATTTTAAAAGGGGTATAATCAAAAGAACGTTTTGTGAGGGATCACAAAACGTTCTTTTTTTGGTTGTCTTGTATATATTTTTCCTTTTGTTTACGAGGTAGTTTTTTAAAGGCAGCTTCGGCTTTTGTTGCTTCGCTGCGTGTTTCAAAGCGTTCGGCATGGATCATCTGCACAGGTCGGCGGCTTTTGGGATGCGTGTATTTTGCTCCTGTTCCAGCGTTGTGTTCAGCTAAACGTCGTGTCAGATCCGTCGTATATCCACCGTAAAAGCTGTGATCACTGCAAAGAAGGACATAAAAGAATTGATCAGTTGCCATAAAGCATCTCCTGTAAGTCGGCTGAGTAGCTGCCGGATTGGTCATACGTATATAATGGTGGAAGAAAACGCAACCCCTCGCTTTTGCCATCCTTGATTCCTTCGATCAAAAGGGTGTTGGCTTCTTTTCCTGGTTTAGGATAAACAAATTGGATCCGTTTAGGTGCGAGACGATGGGCACGCAGACAATCCACGATCTCCAAAAAGCGGTCCGGGCGATGAACCATCGCAAAACGACCATTCATTTTCAACAGCTTTGCAGAGACACTGACGACATCTTCTAGTGTCGCGTGAATCTCGTGGCGAGCAATCGCTAAATGGGGATTCGGATTTTTTTGACTAGTAGGCAGCTCCTTAAAATAAGGCGGATTGCAGACCACTAAATCTGTCGAGTCCGCTCTGAAAACATCAAATGTTTTTTTGAGATCCAGCTCGTGCATTGTCATTTGTTCTTCTAAATGGTTCAAAGCGATACTTCGCTGTCCCATATCAGCGAGGCGAGGCTGGAGTTCGATCTGATCAATGGTTGCGGCTGTTTTTCGACTCAAAAAAAGCCCAATTGCCCCATTTCCGGCGCAAAGATCAATGATTTTGCCGCGTTTTGGTACACGAGCGAAATTTGCTAGTAAGACTGCATCGATCGAGAAAGAAAAGACTTCTGAGCTTTGGATAATTTGGATATCCTCGGCGTAAAGCTGATCGATCCGTTCACCATTTCTTAACAATTTCTTTTGCCCCCTTAAAAAAATCATACCGTTGTATTATACTACGTTTAGTGAGTACACTGAAAGGAAGAAAAAATGTTTTTTAAATTTATTCGTGTCATCGTTCGCGTCCTCTTAGCCATCATCAATGGCAATGCGCACTATCAAAATAAAGAGAAATTGCCAGAAGGAAATTACATTTTGGTCGCTCCTCACCGAACATGGTGGGACCCGTTTTATATGGCGCTTGGTGCATCACCAAAGCAATTCAGCTTCTTGGCTAAAGCGGAGCTCTTCAAAAATCCGATTCTGCGTTTTATCTTGGTCCATTTGAATGCTTTTCCTGTGGATCGTGATAAGCCTGGACCCAGCGTTGTAAAACGACCAGTAAAAATGTTGAAGGATTCTGATAAAGGCTTGATCATGTTTCCGAGCGGCACGCGCCATTCATCCGAATTAAAAGGCGGAATGGCTTTGATTTCACGTCTATCGAAGAAACCGATCGTTCCATCCGTTTATCAAGGACCAACTAAATTCTCACACCTGTTCAAACGGACTCCCGTGATTATTCGGTATGGCGATCCGATCGATATTTCCGATATCAAGAAAATGGATAAGGCTGGTTTGGCGGAAGTAGAGCGTAGAGTTCAAGGTGCGTTCGATCAGCTGGATCATGAGATTAATCCAAACTATAAATACGTGGCTAAAGAAAAGGACGCTGAGTAGTTCAGCCATAAACGATAAACAAAACAGGTATCCATCTCAAAATTGAGAGGATACCTGTTTTGTTTATCCTAATAAGGGAAGAATCCAAGTGGTCCATATCCAACTGATAGGCATCACTAAGAGCATCGCCGGAATCATGTCAGCGGTCGGAAACATCTTGACCTTAATCATACGAAAACCGGTGGCAAGCATTAGAAAGCCACCGCAGGCTTTAAAATCCAGAATCATGGCTGGCGTAGTCAAAGGGAAAACGACTGTCGCGACTAAAAATAAACAGAAAAAAATGAGGAATTGCGGGATCGCGATGACAGAGACCACATAACCGATATTGCAGGCGAAAATCGCAGCGGTAAAGAAATCGAGAATTGATTTTGCGATTAGGATCGTATGATCTCCCGTCATTCCTTCTGTTAGGCTGCCGAATATTCCAGTCCCGCTGGCGCAAAAAAGGACGACAATAGTGACGAGTGTACTCATGTAGTCGTCGTATGAAAGCTTTAACTCCTGTTGCGGGAATTTCGCGATGGGTTTTTGCATCAAGGTTGCTGCCGCATTAATCTTTTGATTAAAATTTAAGAGCAGTCCTAATGATGTACCTAAAATGATGGCTAAGATCACGGCGGGCATATTTGCCATTTGACTGATGCTGGGAATCCCCATCGCCATAGAACAAACGCCGAAGATCAAGGTGATTTGCACTTTGAAATCTTCAGAGAGTAGATGGCCTAAGAAGCCGCCCAAGAGCCCTCCGATAATGATGGATAAAGAATTAATAATAATACCGATTGGCACAAAATTTCCTCCTTTTTTTTGTCACTTGATTTATCGTAGCGCAAAATTCGTTGAAGAGAAAGCTTTTTATGAAACGATACTCACTTGCCTAGCAGAAAAAAATGCTGAATCGTGTTATACTTTTGGGAAGGACTAAATGAGGAAAAGGGTGGATCAATGAAAGTTTTACATACGGCTGACTGGCATATCGGAAAAAAGCTTCACGGGTATGATTTACTGCCAGATCAAGCATACATTCTTGATCAAATCAAAAAAATCGCAAAAGAAGAAGCGGTGGATGCCATCGTGATCGCGGGAGATTTGTATGATCGGTCAGTACCGTCTGAAGAGAGTGTCCGGTTATTAAATCAAACAATCGCAGACTGGAACTTGCATGAGGGGTTTCCTTTGCTGGCGATTTCAGGCAATCATGATAGTGCGACCCGCTTAGCTACGGGAGCGCCTTGGTTCAATCAAGCGAATTTCCATCTACATACTCGTTTGGCAGAAGCCTTCACTCCAATCGAAATGGCGGATACACAATTTTATCTTTTGCCCTATTTTGAACCCGTTGATGCACGGATTTATTTCGAAGACCCTGAGCTGCGAACGATTCAGCAGGCAATGCCTAAAGTAATACAAAAAATAGAGGAATCTTTTGATCCAGCGAAAAGTCATGTATTGGTGAGTCATTTTTTTGTTGCAGGGAGCAGCAAGACAGACTCTGAAACGAAGATTGAGGTTGGTGGCCTTGATGGGATCAACGGTACTTTATTAGAGGCGTTTGACTATGTGGCGCTGGGACACCTTCATGGCAAGGATGCGTTGAAGCTCGCGAATGCTCGCTATAGCGGCTCGCCATTAAAATATTCTCTATCAGAAAAGGACCAAACAAAAGGGGTTTGGATCGTGGAGACGGAAACGGGAGAGTTCACTTTTCGGGAGGTAACACCGCTGCATGAGATTCAGGAGCTGCAGACGAGCTTTGCTTCTTTATTAGATCCGACGTTTTATTCTGCTATTGATCGGGAAAATTATCTCTCGATCCTCTTAGAAGATCGAGCGGTGATTCCCAATTTGATGAATCAGCTGCGCCAGGTTTATCCGCGGATTATTCAAGTGGAACGGGCCAATGGCTTTGAAACAGCAGTCGAAGCTCGACTGAAAACAGAAAATATCAAGGAAAAATCTCCTATTGCCTTAACCGAAGATTTCTTTATGGACGTTTCGCAAAATGAATTAACAACCTTACAAAAGCAATGGATTGAAGAGGGCTTACATACGATCCTTAAAGAAGGAGGCGCAAGCGAATGCTTCCGAAGAAAATAATCATGGAAAATTTCGGTCCGTTTCTTCATGAAGAAGTGGACTTTGAAGAAATGTCTGATGCGCCGCTGTTTTTGATCAGTGGAAAGACAGGTGCGGGCAAGACTACGATTTTTGATGCCATCACCTTTGCTTTATACGGAGATGCTTCCGGTGGGGTCCGCTCATCAAATGAAATTCGCTCGTCCTTTGCTGAGCCCACGGAAGAAACCCGCGTTCAATTTCTATTTGAACATCAAGGACGGCAATATTCGATTGAGCGCTGGCCTAAACAAACATTGGCTAAGAAAAACGGTAAAGGCGAGACAACGAAGAATCAAAAAGTTCAACTGAGTATTTATAATGACGCAGGTCAAGAAGCGGAGGCCTATACAAAGGTTGATGCGGTGAATGAAGTGATCTATCAGATTCTGCATTTACAAAAGGATCAATTTCGTCAGATCGTGATGCTGCCGCAGGGAGAGTTTCGAACCTTCTTAAATGCCAACAGTACAGAAAAAGAAACGGTGTTACGCAGTTTATTCGGAACGAATATTTATCGTAATTTTACCGATAGCCTGAAGCAGCAAAAGAGCGAATTGGAAAAATCAGTCAGCGAGCTGACGACCCGCATTGATCAGCTGTTTCAGCAGGTTATCAGTGAAAAAGGAGCCACCTATGAAGAATCTCTGATTTTTGCGAAGGATTATCTTTTGGAGGAGGAACAGGCACTTCAAAAGAGCCAAAAGGAGTTGGCGGAAAAACAGGCGGAGCAAAAAGCGCTTCAGCAGAAATTCCAGCAGGCGCAGGAGCTTTGTGAGAACTTCAATCAAGCAGAGGAAACCCAGCAGCAGCTACAGGAATTAGAGGAACAGCTTCCTGAACAGGCGGAGAAAAAAAGTCGACTAGTTCAGGCACAAAAAATCGAAAAATTGCGACCGACCTATGAGCGGGTCCAAGAGTTGGAACTTCTTCAAAAAAAGCAAAATCAAGAAGCTGATGAAAATCAACAACAAGCAGAGGCGTTAGAGACACGCTATGCGGAGTACCAAAGAATTACCGCTGATTTTGAAAATAGTAAATCTGAATGGGCAGCGAAAGAAAAAGAACTCCAAAGCTTGGAATCTTTTCGACCTTTAGTTGAACAAAGAGAGCAGCTAACGACGCAAAAAGCGAAGTTCGTTGAACAACAGACCCAGCAGCAAACCCAACTGACGTTGATCAATGAGAAAATAAAGGCTTGTGAAGAAAAGCAAAAAACGTTGGAAGCCAAGCGGCAGACTGAAAAAGCTTGGCAGGAGCGACGGTATGAGGAACTGCAATATCAGCAAAAAATTCTGCAATTGCTGGAGCTAGATAAGCAGATCTTTGATCAACAGGAAGAGGAAGAAGATCAGCAGATCAAGCTGGCTCAATTGGTTGAAACAGCGAGTCGTACTAGCAATCAATTAACGAGTGAAACAGCAATCTATAAGAAATTAAAGAGTCAATGGGCATCTGCGGAGATTGCTCGCTTGAGTATGGATCTTCTACCGGGTGAGCCTTGTCCGGTTTGCGGCTCGAAGGAGCATCCTAATCCTGCGCAGCATGAAGAAATGTCTACGGAAAATCTGGGACAATTGCAGGTAGCACTCGAAACACAAGAAGCTCGTATCAAACAGCTGGAACTACAAAAGGAGCAGGCGGAAGCTCGTTATGAAGTAGCGATGAAGGCATTTGACCACCTGCAAAATGAACGATTAGCCGCACAGGAATCTCTGGAGCAGCAACTTCAGGATTGCCAGAAGGCTTTCCAGGAGTATTATCAGCTAGAGGTAGCTGCTGAAATAGCGGAGCTTACAGAGTTTCTCAAGCAGCAACAGGCTGAAACAACGAAGGCTTTGGTTGAGATCACTGAAGCCGATCATGCGTTACAGCAAATGACAACAGAACTCACTGAGGATCGAACAAAAAAAGAGGAGGCTGAAGCAAGTCTTCATACACTCAATGGTGAGCTGCAAACGCTTCAAGGCAGACTTGCTGGATTAGAAGAGCAGACAGCTGCTTGGCAATTAGCAGAGCTTGAAGTCCGTATCAAGGAATTATCAGAAAGCCTGTCAGAATACCGTAAACAACTTCTAGCACACGAAAAGCGGATGAAGGAAACGGAGCAGCAGCGGATTCGATTGCAAGAGAACCAAAAGCTGTTGATGAAGCAGCAGCTAGAAACATCGGAGAGTCTGCAGCAGTATCAGGAACAATTACAGCAACAATTCGTTGAAGCAGGCTTAGACATGACCGATTTAACAGCGCCAGCGCTTAATCTTTCAGCATTGGAAAAAGAGATTGCGGCTTTCGATCAAGAGTTATTGATTTTAAGAGATCGACAGGAGCGTTTAAAAGCAGCCATCAAAGGGCGAGAAAAACCCGAGTTGGCGCCTCTACAGCAGCAGTTGGCGGAAAAAGAAGAAGAGCTCTCCCAATTCCAGCAGCAGCATTATGGAAAGGAAAATCAATTGCGTCAGCAGCGTGAGCTGGTCGAAGCAATCGAAGCGCTCCAGCAGCAAAGTAAGGGACAGTTGGATGAATTGAGCCAAATGATCCAGCTGTATCAGACGATGAACGGAGACAATCCACAAAAAATCAGTTTGGAGCGTTATGTGCTGCAATGGTATCTCGCTGAGGTGCTGGAAAGCGCCAATCAGCAGCTGAATCAGCTGACGAAAGGCCGATATCGCTTTGAATTGAAGCAGGAGACCGGACGTTCAAAGGGCAATACAGGCTTGGAGATCAACGTATATGATGACAATGCCGGTGCGACCCGCAGTTCCCATACACTGTCAGGCGGTGAAAGCTTTATTGCTGCACTTTCTCTGGCATTAGGGCTAGCGGAAGTGATACAAAACCAAGCTGGCGGCGTGACGATTGAAGCACTATTTATTGATGAAGGCTTCGGCTCTTTAGATGAAGAAGCGTTAGAAATGGCGATGGAGGCCTTAGAAGGCATCGAAAATGCGGGGCGGATGATTGGTATCATCAGTCACGTAAGAGAGTTGAAGGAACGTATCCCACAACAAATTATTGTGGAAACTAGCGGAACGGGACGCAGCAGTATTCGTTACCAGCTAGAAGGATGGAGTGAAACGTAAATGAGATGGAGTATTCCAGAAAAAGTGATCGAACGCGGCAGAACGTACTTGAAAGAGGGGCGGGTCTTATCCGTTGAGGCAGACCCTGCTCGGCGTGTTTGGCATGGTGAAGTATTAGGCAGTGAACTTTATCTGGTTGATTTAGATGGCAGTGGAAAAGAAAATGATATTTGTGCGTGTCCTTATTGGGAGGAACATGGTTATTGCAAGCACACTGTAGCAGTAGAATTGTATTTGCGGGAAAAAGGACTGTCTCGTGTGATCAAACCTGAAACAGTGCTGCCTAAGAAAATGGAGAGCAGTGTGTCCTTTGCGGATTTGTTGAATCAAGGCTTTTCTCGTTTGGCTAAAGAAGCCGAACCGTTGCAATCCTTGTTTGTTGAATTCGTAGTCGAAGCGATCCCCACCAATCCTTATCATCCTGAATTGGATGTATTGGCGGTGTCACTGCGCATCGGCAGCAATCTAAGCAAACGCAGCTACATTGTAAAAAATTTGTACGACTTTTTGCATGCTTATCAAACGGATTCGGCTTATACCGTCAATAAGCAATACAAATTCCAGATTGAAGCCGGCGCCTTTGACCCTAAATGCCGCGATTTGATCGAGGATTTAGTTGGAGTCAGCGAGACGTATCAGCTATTAGGAAAAGCCGGACTGCAGGTCAAGGGGAAATTAGACAAGCGCTACCTTCTATTGCCTGTCCACCGAATACAGGAATTATTGGAAGCGATGGAGAAAACGGGGAATTTGAGTATTCATTTGGGTGATAAGGTCTATTCAGAAGTCCACGAAGGACAAGAATTGCCGTTAACCTTCACGCTAGAAAAACGTGGAGAAAACGATTTCGGCTTAACGATCGAGGATGGTTTTACGAACTACTATAGCAATTATTTCATGGGCTTTGTAGAGAATTCCTATTACCTGATGACCCATGAGCAGCAGGATACGTATATCACATTGAAGCAGCTGATGAAGCGCTTGAAAGAACCAGTTATCGCCTATGAGCAACGACAGCTTTCACAATTGTTTACAGAGGTCTTTCCTTATTTACGGAAAATCGGACGTGTCATTGTAGCTGATGAGGTGGCGGAAATTATGAAGGAAGAGCCGCTGCGAGCAGTGGTAATCTTCCGAAAGATTAAAGGGATGGTCAAGGCAGAGGCAGAATTCCACTACGGGAATGCCTACTTTTCTACCAACGAGGCCCACCAGCCCAAACTGCCTAATAATGTTGAGATTTTGCGGGATAGTAAGAAGGAGAAACAGATTCTAGACCTCTTTGATACGTACCGATATCAAAAAATCGATACTGGATTTGAGAAGAAGCTGCCGGTCAAAGAGAATCTGTACTATTTCTTCAAAGTCGAAATAGAAGAATTCAGACGCTATGCAGAAGTACGAATGGGGAAAAAGCTGCGTCAACTCTTCCTAGATGGGGAAGAATTCCAGCCGACCTTAGAAGTGAATCAAGAAGGCTCATGGCTGGACATCAAGTTTGATGTCACTGGTATCAAAGACAATGAGATTGATCAAGTCCTGAACAGCCTTTTGCGGAAGGATCGTTTTTATACGCTTGAAAACGGAGAGGTCTTGTCCTTTGATTCAGAGGCCTTCCAGCAAACAAGTGAGATGATTGGCCAGCTACGGGAACGCATCAGTGCAAAAGATGGGTTGATTCGCTTACCGAAGAGCCAAGGAATTATGCTGGAACAGCGATTGAAGGATAACCCGCAGGCACAGTTTAGCGAGAGCTTTACCACGATGGTACAGGATCTGACTCATCCTGAGGATTATCACGCTGCGCTGCCTGATACACTTCACGCAACACTGCGGCCTTATCAGGAAGCTGGTTTCCGCTGGCTGAAAATGCTTAGTGATTACGGTTTCGGCGGAATTTTAGCAGATGAGATGGGACTAGGGAAAACGATTCAAGTAATCACCTTTCTACTAGCTGAAAAAGCTCAGCAGCCGATCAAAGCACTGATCGTAACGCCAGCAAGTTTGGTTTATAACTGGCAGGCTGAGATCAAAAAATTCGCACCAAGTATGAATTCGGTAGTGGTTTCAGGAAACCGGAGTGAGCGTGAGCAATTACTTGCGGACGCGGAAGAAGTGGTCATCACTTCTTATGCAAGTCTGCGCCAAGACATCGATTTACATGAGGCGATGGGCTATCAATATATGATCCTTGATGAAGCACAGATGGTAAAAAATGCGGCAACGAAAACCTCCAGTGCCTTAAGAAATCTATCGATACCGCATCGCTTTGCGTTGAGTGGGACACCGATTGAGAATAACTTAGAAGAGCTTTGGTCACTATTCCAAACGGTGATGCCAGGATTCTTCCCGCCAATCGGACGTTTCCGTCAATTGGCGGTATCTGAGATCGCGAAGATGATTCAGCCATTTGTATTACGTCGAGACAAGGATACCGTCTTGCAAGAGCTGCCAGAGCGAATCGAGTCCAATGTTCTAAGCAGCCTGACTGAAGAGCAGAAAACCGTCTACTTGGCCTATCTGAAACGAATGCGGCAAGAAGTGGATCAAATGGATTCTGCGACCTTCCGCAAGCAGCGGGTAAGTATTTTAGCAGGACTGACACGTTTGCGACAAATTTGTGATGATCCTCGCCTCTTCATGGAAGGGTATGAGGGCGGTTCAGGCAAATTAGAGCAGGTCAAAGACTTGATTCATGCAGCAAAAGAAAATGGCAGACGTGTATTGCTGTTCTCTCAATTTACCAGCATGCTTTCCATTATTGAGAAGGAATTTGCGGAGGAAGGAATTTCCAGCTTCTATTTAAGAGGTAGTACGAAAGTTTCTGATCGTCTGAAAATGGTGGATGCCTTCAATGAAGGAGAAAAAGATGTCTTCTTGATTTCACTAAAAGCAGGGGGAACAGGATTGAATCTGACGGGGGCCGACACCGTTATTCTTTATGATCTATGGTGGAACCCTGCGGTGGAAGAGCAGGCCGCTGGTCGAGCACATCGAATCGGTCAGAAGAAAGTCGTTGAAGTTTGGCGAATGATTGCTGAAGGTACGATTGAGGAACGAATGAATCAACTGCAGCAGGAAAAACGTGAACTATTCCAAAAAGTGATCCAAGGCAATGAAGAACAATCCAGCAAGCTTACAGAAGAAGATATTCGCTTAATCTTGAGTTTGGGAGAATAAAAGTAGAAAAGTTTGCAGCGCTCAGCGTTGCAAACTTTTTTTATGGGTGATGGCGTTACTCAATTCGCTGAAAGACGTAATCTCCTTTTCAAACAACGCTGTTTGGCCCTTGGGGATCGCTCTTAACTGATGATTGAACCACCAAACAGACCAGTCGGCGGCTTTGGCCCCAACCACATCATTATCAAAACTGTCTCCGATATACAGTAGCTTGTCGGGTGTCAGATCAAGTTTCTTTTCCATTAATTTAAAAATCCTTGGATCCGGCTTTTGAATTTGGACGCCATCGGAGATTATGATCTTTTCTGAAGGAATCCAATGTGTTAGTTGTAGTGCATGGATCTTATCCTCTTGCCGCTTCACAGGTCCATTAGTAATGATTCCCAACGGCGTTTTCTGGGCGACTAAAAAATCTAGCATTGTACAGATCGCTGGTGGGAGTGAAATAGTTTGTAAGGCCTCATCATATGCTGTTTGAAAGGCATCAAGATCCGAATCATTTGGTGAGAATTCAAAATCAGATAAGGCCAGTCGGATACGTTCGTAGCGCATTTTCTCCAGCGACCATTCACCAGTGATCGATTTCATGTAATGGAAATCACTATAATAGCGAAAGCGAATGAACAATGCGTTCATTTTTTCAGTCGGGAATGTGGGAAAAAGCGAATGGATCGCTTCAGCAAACGGGGCTTGTTGCACATATAATGTATTATCTAAATCAAAAACAATTCCTTGAATCATCGGACCACTCCTAAATTATCAATGCCTTCATTATACCAAAAAATGCTTTTTTTATTGTTAGAAAACAAAAAAACAACATGTTTAGATGAGTGGTGTTATGTTATTCCGATTGATTCAGATGGAAAAAAACATAGCGTGTAGTCAATCAAAAATATTCTTACAAAAAAAAATAATGATTGAAAAGAGAAAAACACGTGAATTTTTAGGCTTCACCATTTTTTGAAAACCTTATAAAAATTTTGATTTTTTTTGATTTTTTGTAAGCTGTATCTATTTTATCTCATGATTTTACTGATAAAATTTAATACAGATTAAGGTTTTACCGTTCGCGATTAAATAACTGCAAATTAATAACTATTGTCTTTTAATGAGCAATCTATTTTAAAATGATTCTAAAAAGACCTTGTAAAACAAAGTTTTTTTCGCGTGTTTTTTGTTTTTTAAAATATATTTTAATAATTTTGATAGAATAAAAAAATTATTTTTCGAATATAAAGTTGATAATTTGACAAAAAATCGCCACTCATTAATACAGATTACATACCTGTTATAACACTACCTTAAATGAGAGCCGCGCCACGGTTTTCTCATCTTGACAAACCATTGCTGTCGTGACACCCTTGCCCCCCTTAAGATAAATTAAATAACGCTAATATTTATAAAGAAAATACGTAGCACCTCTTTTTTTTGTTACCTTTTTTTTGTATAATAGAAACAGATAGCAGGAAGCTAGTATCACCTGTTACAAAAATTGAGAGTCAAGAAAAGGAGTGATATGCATGTTAACACTATATACTTCCCCTAGTTGTACATCATGTCGGAAAGCACGTGCTTGGCTACAGGAACATGAGATTCCTTACGTTGAACGAAATATTTTTTCTGAGCCATTGAACATCGATGAGTTGAAGGCCATTTTACAAATGACTGAGGACGGTACTGAAGAGATCATCTCTACCCGTTCAAAAGTTTTCCAAAAGTTGAACATGGATTTAGATGAATTGTCACTAAAAGAATTGTTGGACTTAGTTAAAGAGAATCCTGGATTGCTGCGTCGTCCGATCATGATAGACGAGAAGCGTCTGCAAGTTGGTTTTAACGAAGATGAAATTCGTCGTTTCTTACCACGAGACGTTCGCCAATATGAATTACGTCAAGCCCAATTAATGGCTGGATTATAGAGTAAATACCCCGCGATTGCGGGGTATTTTTTTCTTTATAATAGCTGAAGTCGCGTTAGTTCTTTTTCTAATGGAGGGAAGTTCTTTTTATAATGAAAGCCCCGCATACCAGTTTCTTCAGCAGCTAAAATATTGGCGGCCATGTCATCAATAAAATAGCATTCGGCAGGATTTAAGCCGAAATGACTATAAAAGGCTCGAAAGATCTCGTGCTCGGGTTTGGATAATCTCCAATCTGAAGAGATAAAGATCCCATCAAAGATGTCATGATTGGGGACTTTATCCTCATAGAGATAATAATCTTGTGGCGCATTCGACAGAATGTAGACATTTAAGCCCTTGTCCTTCAATCGTCGCGGTAATTCTGCCATATGTGGCAGGGGAGTTAGACCGTTATACCAGGATGCTAAAAGCTCTTCTGCAAGAGGGCGCAGTTCACGAGGCAAGCGAGTTTTGACTGATAAAAAGAGTTCATCTTTTGTCATGGTCCCTTTGTCATAACGCAGCCAATCCACTGAACCAAAGATTTCTGACACCAGCATTTTTTGCTTTTGAGGATCCGTCGTTTTTTCACGGACAAAGCGCATAGGGTCAAAATCGATTAAAACGTTTCCTAAATCAAACACAATACTCTTGATCATTAAAAGACCTCCTTTACCAAAGTATACGTCAGTTAGACGAGCATACAAGAACGATTCCTATTTATTAACGAAAACTTGAATTGAACAGACTTTGAGCTCGTGTTTGAAGTAGCGAGCCTTGTTTATTTATAGGAATTTAATAAAATTCGTCGGCTTTCTTTACTTTTAGTCGGAATCAGTTACAATGAACATATAATCTATCTTTAAAGTGAGGTGTGCCAAGATGGAGATGGAACACATCAATGAGAATACGATCCGCGTCATTATCGAGAATGAAGATTTAGCTGAACGAGGAATTACTTTTCTAGATTTACTAGGAAATCATCGTGAAATCGAATCTTTCTTCTATAGTATATTAGAGGAAGTCGATATCGAGGATGAGTTCAAGAGCAGTGAGGCTGTCACTTTCCAAGTACTTCCGAAGAATGACGGATTGGAGCTATTTATTAGTAAAAACCTGACACCTGAGGATCTCAATAAAATGAACAACTCAACAGAGTTCGAAACAAGTGATTTCGATCAATTGATTCGGCAGCAGATTTTAGCAAACTCTGAGAGTCTTGAAGAAGACGGAAAAGTAAGTCGATTACGGGTTTTTCAATTAAATAGTTTTGAAGACATGATTGAATTGTCGAGCTATCACTTTTTAGATGAGGCCTGGTGTGATTTATACCTGCTAGATGGGACATACTATCTGCAAGTCTATTTTGACCCTGAAGTTTTCGGTGAGTTCGGATTATCCGATGTGATCGCTGAAATTTTAGAATATGCTCAAGATTCTGCCGTTTCGACAGAAATGTTAGAGGAATATGGAAAGCTTTTGATGCATCGTGATGCAATCGAGATTACGCGTGCGCATTTCAATTAAAGTGTTCACTGCCATCGTTCGTTTGAACGGTGGTTTTTTGTCGTTCGTACAGCAAAAAGAAACGGGGATTCTGCAAAAAAAGAGCGGCTCGACAAAAGTTCGCGAAAAACTGCGTATCTTTTCATGAGGTGAGAAGAATGCTGTTTGCGTATACAAAAGAAAAAGAAATGATCCCAGCGTCAGAAAGTCACGAGGGCACTTCCTTTTACTGTCCAGATTGTGGAGAACGATTGATTCGAAAAGCGGGAAAAGTAAAGATTCCTCATTTCGCTCATCGGTGTAGTGGAGAGTGTCATGGGTTGAGTGAAGGGGAAACGCCTGAACATCTAGAGTTAAAGCAATTATTTTTTTCATGGGGAAATCAATTTGAACACGATTGGAAGCTGGAGGCACCATTGTCCGATTTGCCGCAGCGTCCCGATTTATTACAGAACAAATTGGCAGTGGAGATTCAATGTTCGTCAATCAAGGGGGCACGTTTGGCGGAACGAATGGCGGGATATCGCCAGCAGGGGTATCAAGATTGGTGGCTGCTGGGAAAGAAATTATGGCCTACGGACAAGTTTTCAGCCTTGCAAAAACAATTTTGCTCCTTTGATAAGGAGCGAGGCTTGCATCTTTGGCTAGTAGAAAAAGAGCAGATCCGTCTCCTTTATCATATTCATGAGATGGAGCAATTGATTTATTGCGAGGAGTGTTGGCCAAGCTGTTCACAGCCCTTGAGTGAAATAATCAAAGCTCCTGTAACTAAACGTCCTATACACCTTTTTCCTACGATAGAAAGTATTAGAAAACGAAAGCAGGCGCTAAGTCTTAAGCTGGTTCAAAGCAATCCGAAAATTCGAGTCTTGCAGCATTATTTTTATCAAGAGCGGCGACACGTATTGTATTTGCCGGATTGGATGTACTTCCCTAGTCGGTATTCCTTTTTTTATCACGATGATTTATTGGTGTTTCGTTTCTTGTTTCAAAAGGAAGGGAAGAATGCTTCAAGGATTTTTGACCAGTTTTTAGCCTATCGTGAAGAAAACCAAAGGGAATGGCTTTTTCATCGTATTGAACAGCGAGAAATATTGGAGCGCCTCTACTTAGAAGCTCTTTTTTGTCAAAGAAAGGCTAAAGTTTCATCTGCCTGACAGCTTTTAAAAATACTTTTTTCAAAATTGTGGTAAGATTGATGGTGATTAAATAGATGAGGGCTGTCTGTTCTTTATGGATTTATCATTATAAAAGAGCAGAAAATCTCAAAACAAGTTAGGAGTGTTTTTATGAGTGAAGCAAAACAATTGCCAAAACGGCAGGAAGTACCCACTGAACTGACTTGGGACTTAACTAAAATTTTTACAGATGACGCCGCCTTTGAAACAAAATTCCAGGCCTTATCTGATGAACTGACTGAAGTGGACAAGATCAAAGGGAGTTTAGGAAAAGGTGCGGCCGAATTTTTAACGGCGATCGAATATGTCTTAGATATTTATCGTAAGGCGGAAGTCATTTATGTATATGCTCATTTAAAAAATGATGAAGATACCGCCAATACGACGAACCAAGCATTGTATGCGCGAGCTTCTAGCTTAATTGCACAAGTGAGTGAAGCGGTTAGCTGGTTTGAGCCAGAAATGCTGGAGCTTTCTGACCAAGAAATCTGGTCATTTTTCGAAGCAGAGCCCAAATTAGAATTATATCGTCATTTTGTTGAGCAGATCATTTCAGAGCGAGCGCATGTCTTGCCGGCTGAACAGGAAGCCTTATTAGCAGGAGCCAGTGAAATTTTCAGCAGCTCAGCAGATACTTTTTCTGTCATGAACAACGCCGATCTTAAATTTCCAGTGGTACAAAATGAAGCAGGCGAAGATGTTCAATTAACACACGGTGTGTATGGTCAATTATTGGAAAGCACGGATCGAAAGGTGAGAGAACAAGCCTTTAAGGCGCTGTACTCAGTGTACCATCAATTCCGTAACACCTTTGCTTCAACCTTAAGCACGCATATTAAAGGGCATAATTACAAGGCGAAGATTCGCGGATATGCCTCTGCGCGGGCGGCTGCACTTAGCGGAAATCATATCCCGGAAGATGTTTATGAAACATTGACGCTAGTAGTCAACCAATATTTACCTCTATTGCATCGTTATGTGGAATTACGGAAAGAGCTGCTCGGTTTAGAAGAACTGCACATGTATGATTTGTACACACCGCTTTTAGCAGAAGCGCCAGTGAAGTTCACTTACGAAGAAGCACAGGCAAAAGCGTTAGAAGCATTGAAACCACTAGGTGAGGAATACTTAGAAGTCGTTAAAAAAGCCTTCGATGAACGCTGGATTGATGTTGTGGAAAATCAAGGGAAGCGCAGCGGGGCCTACTCTTCTGGTGCCTATGACACACAGCCATATATTTTATTAAACTGGCATGATCGCCTAGATGAATTGTATACATTGGTACATGAGATGGGTCATAGTGTTCATAGCTATTTCACACGACACACGCAACCTTATGTTTACGGTGATTACTCCATCTTCTTAGCCGAAATTGCTTCAACAACCAATGAGAATCTTTTGACCAGCTATCTATTGGAAACAGAAAAAGATCCCAAAATTCGGGCCTATATCATTAATCATTTCTTAGATGGCTTTAAGGGAACGATTTTCCGTCAGACGCAATTCGCGGAGTTTGAGCACTTTATTCATACAGAAGATGCTGCAGGAAATCCATTAACTAGCGAACACCTAAGCAAGTTTTACGGGGAACTAAACGCGAAGTATTATGGACCAATCGTAGTGAATGACGAAGAAATCAAGGATGAATGGTCAAGAATTCCGCATTTCTACTATAATTACTATGTTTACCAATATGCGACTGGTTTTTCTGCAGCAAGTGCCTTAGCGAAACGAATCGTAGAAGGCGAGCCAGATGCATTAGAAAAATACTTAACCTACTTAAAATCCGGCAGCAGTGATTACCCAATCGAGGTCATGAAGAAGGCAGGGGTTGATATGACTCAGCCAACCTATATTGAAGATGCGATGGAAATTTTTGCGCTACGATTAGATGAGCTGGAACAACTTGTCCAAGAACTAAAGGCATAAATAAAATGAACAGGGGCTTCGGCTCCTGTTTTTTTATGGACTCCATCAACTAAGAGCTAAAGAATGAGAGAATCTTATTATTGCATAGAAAAATATTTATTTTTAGTTAAGATTGCTACTTTTTAAGGTGTAGAAGCGAAAGAAATAACTTAAAAAATAGGAATATATGCATGAAACAAAACCCCTAAATCATAGGAAATGAGACGGCTTTCAAAGGAAAATTATTCAAATATTTGAAAGAAATTTTACAATTGGAATTTCTCTTTTGAGTTTTATTATGCGAGAATTAGCATAAGTAGAGGGGGTGGATCATAATGGCAAAACCAAACAAAAGAGACAAGATTGACTTGTTTTTAAAATTATCAATCGCTGTCATGTTTATCACTGGTTTTCTAATATTTATGTATCCATTTGTCGTCGATTCGATCAATAATTACATTGATCAGCAGCGTCTGGAAGAGGTTCAAGACAAGATGGAGGCCCGATCAGAAGCTGAAAAGAAGAAAAGACTGGACAAGCTCGAAAAAGAAAATAAAAAATTAAAAACGATCATTCCTGGTGCTGGAAGTTTTGATGATCCCTTTGAATCCTCCCTTCAGGGAACCAAGAGTCCTAAAAAGGAATATTATGAAAAGCATATGATTGGCGCTATCTTTATTCCAAAAATAAAGGTCAGCTTGCCGGTTTACGATGAAACCAATGACTTTTTATTGGATAAGGGAGCGACAGTTTTGCAGGGAACCTCTTTTCCGGTAGGAGGAAAGGGCACGCATTCAGTCATTACTGGTCATACCGGGCTACCAGAAAAAAAGCTGTTTACAGATTTAGAGCTGCTTAAAAAGAAGGATAAGTTTTACTTACATATAGAAGGGAAAAAATTAGCTTATCAGGTTGATCGCATAAAAATTGTGAAACCTGATAAGTTTGACGCGCTTAAAATTGAATTGGATCGTGATTTGGTCACTCTGCTGACCTGTACACCCTATGGAGTAAATAGCCATCGGTTATTGGTAACCGGGCATCGCATAAGCTATCCGGTTGCGGCCGCTGAGAAAATCAAGGAGACAGAAAAGTATCATCGTCGTCGCGTGTATTATCTAGTTGCAGGCTGTCTTTTGTTTGCTCTGATCTTCGGCTACTTTGTATGGCGGAAAATCATCCTTTATCAATCAAAAAAACGCAATTACAATTTCGTTTTCTATCTATACGAGAATGGCGAGCCGTTACCTGGTGTCCGTGCATTGCTTACGCAGAAGCGAGATGTGGTTCGAATTGATGGGAAACTTGTTCACACTGTCAGCGATGCCTATGGAAAAATTGAGTTCAAACAAATCCCTGGTGGCGTCTATCGAGTAGAGACTGAAAATGGCTTGAGTGTAAAAGGAAAAGTTTGGCGATTGAAGGATAAGAAATTCAAGATTTTAAGCCATCGCAGTTACAAGAACATCAAGCAGAAGATCAAGCATTTTATTATTGAAAGCAAGGTGAGCTAGCATGAAGAGATCACCGAAGCCTAGAAGCGATAAACGGCAAATGCTCAGCAAAATCTTTATGATCCTAGTCTTTCTAGTAGGCGTGCTGGTCATGATGTATCCTTTTTATATCAATGCAGTAAATGATTTTATTGATCAAAAGAGGATGGAGGAAGTTCAGGAACAAAATATCAAGCAAAACAAGGAACAAGTTCGTAAAGCCAAAGAGCGGATGAAAAAGCGTAACGAAGAATTAAAAAAGAATGGACTTGTTCCAAAGGCGCCAAAGTTTACGAACGATAATGAGCGGAAGATTGTGAGTGATGAATACATCCGCAAGCATTTGATCGGCGCCATTAGTGTTCCCTCGATTGAGGTGACGCTCCCCTTGTTTGATACGACCAATGAAAAGCTGCTGCAGGAAGGGGCAACGGTATTACAAGGGACGTCCTTTCCGACAGGTGGAATCGATACTCACTCTGTCATTTCTGCCCACAGCGGCTTGCCAGAAAAGAAGCTGTTTACCGATTTGGAAGATGTGAAAATAGGTGAGATTTTTGTCATCACCCTGTTTGAAGAGAAACTTGCCTATGAGGTAGACAAGATAGATGTGGTGGAACCGCGAGATACATCCGTCATCGACATTGAACCGGGTCGAGACATTGTAACACTTTTGACCTGTACGCCTTATATGATTAATAGTCATCGATTATTGGTGACGGGGCATCGAGTCCCTTATACTGAGGAAATGGCACAGGCGATCAAGAAGGCTGATGATACTAGAAAACTCAAAGAATTACTGACGTTGATTGGGGTCGGTGTCGCGATTTTAGTTCTGCTTTTTGGAATTTATCGCGCGATTCATGTCTATCTGCTAAGAAAACGCCGATTCAATCTCAACATCTTGCGAACCAATTTAACGGGAAATGCCTTGTCAGGAATCGAATTGGCCATGTACACGAAAAATGGCAAGCGCCCCGTCCAACGAAAAGGGATTCCGCTGATGGTAATAACCGATGATGAAGGACGTGCTCGCTTTGAGAATATCCCAGGCGGCGTGTATTGTATTAAGGACAATAAAGAGGTTGGTTTTAAGGTTGGAATAAAGAAACTGCGGCAAAATAAAATCAATCTCTATTTAACGAAGCAGCAGAAAAACTATATCTTTACAAAGAATAATGCGGTACAAATCAAAAAATAAGCATCGCTGCCTTATGAGGCACGATGCTTATTTTTTAGATTAGTGATAAGTGATTGTCATCCGTGGACTGTCTAGCTGTATTTTTACTTTGTGATTCTAAAAACGCGATTAAGGATTCCTTCGTGTTATATGTATCTAGGATATGATGGATCGTGTCGCACCCCTCGATGCGAATTCCGGCGTCACAATCATCCGCGTAATTATAAATGACTGCTGATGGATGCGAGGTGATCTCCATCTCGTGAGCGATCTGTTGGTCCGTAAGAAAGGCCTCATGAACAAATGCTGAGTGACGGTCTTCTAAGAACATTTCGATGTCTCCACCAATTTTGGTGAATAATTGAATAGCCAGCTTTTTTGAATAGGGCTGCTTTTCCACACCAACCGTTTTTTGCAACTCGACCAAAAAATCACGCCCACGCTTTTTACCTTGCAGATGTGCGGCTTTAACATCTAAAGCGGCAGAATGAATTTCCTGTGAAAGTTCGGTTCGCAGCTCAATGTCTTTTTCGGAGGCGCCAATTCGCTGCATAAACTCAGAAACGGTTTTTAAGTTCATAATAGGAATCAGGCGTAGCTGAATCTTCATGTCATATTTGTTAATCAAATCAATGATCCGTTGCTCGATCGATAAACATTTTTTTCCAATTGGATTTACAAACAAATAAATTTCGATCACTGGAGCCCCTCCATTTCTTTTTCTCGCCTTTGCTGTTCAGCAACAGCTCGTGCGACCTTGTTTTGTGTTTTGCGATAAGGGATATGAAATCTGCTTAATAATTGATTAAACTCACCTTCATTATAGGTTGAATCAGGGACTTCAAGCTCTAGCTCAAAATCATGCTGATCGCCATACCAACTTTCATCTAATGCCAGCTTTCCTTCTGGAATGTCGAATTCCGCTCGTTTTGTGATTAATTTCCCAATTAGTTGCAAGTCATACCGAGCGATCGCTAACTGGTTTAATTGTGTCAAAACTTCTTTCGCTTCTGAAGCAAATGCTCTATTTTCGATTGCCTGTGCTGCGGCATCCACTGTGAGGGAATCAGTTACCTCAAGCAGACCAACATCTTGAGGAATCTTCAAAGTCGCTTCTGCTTTGGTAGTGAAGCGACGAATCCGTAACCCCATTCCCAGATGCTTTAGTTGAAAATCCGCTGTATCGAAGTAAAGATTCGTCTGCATTACAAATTGTTCGTCTGTAACATTATAGTAACGTAACAATTCAGTGTATTCGTCTAGTGTTAACATACTCTTGAATTCGATTTCAATTTCTTTACTCACACTTATTCTACTCCTGATCCTAGAAAATTCCTAATATAAGACATCCTCACATAGAATAACCTGAATAGTCAAACAATTAGAACCATTTCCATGAAAATGTTAGTATTTTGTAATATTCGATAAACTGAGAAAATATGATAATTCTTTCTGCAGAAGGTTTGTGATAAGATAAGAAAGAATGGAAAAATGAAGTGAGGGATAGGCGATGGAGAGAGACTGGGATTCGTTTCTTGCTCCGTATGAATTGGCAGTAGCGGAGTTGAAGATAAAATTACGTGGATTGCGAAAACAATACCGCACAAGCGGAGATCATGTGCCGATTGAGTTTGTCACCGGTCGCGTGAAGCCAGTAGAAAGCATCCTTAACAAAGCAGAGCTGCGGGGGATCCCGTTAGAGCGTTTAGAAGATGAGATGTCTGATATGGCAGGCATGCGTATCATGTGTCAATTTGTTGAGGACATTCCTTTAGTCGTGGAAATTTTGCGACGTAGAAATGATATGAAGGTCATTCAAGAACGAGATTATATTACGAATCGAAAGGCCAGCGGTTATCGGTCGTATCATTTAGTGATCGAATATCCAGTACAGATGCTGGAGGGTGAGAAGAAATTGCTTGCCGAAATTCAAATTCGAACATTATCCATGAATTTTTGGGCAACAATTGAGCACTCCATGAATTATAAATATAAAGGTCAAATTCCTGAGGATATTCAGAAGCGATTGTTTCGTGCAGCCGAAGCGGCGTATCAGCTAGATGAAGAGATGTCCAGCATTCGCGATGAGATTCAAGAAGCACAGCATGTATTTAATCGTAAGGAACAGAAAAAGAAAGTGGGTCGGCATGGGACTACGGATCGGAATCATTCATAATCAAGAAGAAAAATCAATTCGAGTGCTGCAGCGTTTGCGCGGCCTATTATCAGAAAAAGAGGATCTGCATATCGTGGATCGTGATCCGGAATTAGTGATTACGATCGGCGGCGACGGGACATTACTATCGGCCTTTCACCGCTATAATCATCGCTTAGATGAGGTGCGTTTTTTAGGTGTCCATACGGGGCATCTAGGCTTCTACACTGACTGGCGTGATTACGAGCTTCCTGAGTTAGTGAACAGCTTGAGCTGTGAGCAAGGAAAGAGCGTCAGCTATCCACTGTTAGATGTTTTATTGACGACGGCAGAGGGCGATCAAAAACACTTTTTGGCTCTAAATGAGTCCACGATTCGTAAAGGAAGCCGGACGATGGTGGCGGATGTTTACATTAAAGAAGAGTTATTTGAACGATTTCGAGGTGATGGATTAGCGATCTCCACGCCAACTGGTTCGACAGCCTATAATAAAAGTGTAGGCGGCGCAGTCGTTCATCCAAGTATCAATGCAATGCAATTAGCTGAAATTGCGTCACTAAACAATCGAGTATTCCGTACTCTGGGTTCGCCAAGTATCATTGGTTCCCATGAATGGATCGATGTGCGGTTGAAGAGCGATGAACAGCATTTGATTACCATCGATCAATTAGATATTAATCGAAAAGGAATTGCATCAATCAAATACAAAATCGCCGAGGAGCGCATTCACTTTGCTTCCTATCGGCATATGCATTTTTGGCATCGAGTAAAAGATGCCTTTATTCGAGAGGATTAGTTTTGTGGAATTCAAATGGACATATGAAGAGCAGACCAGCTCAATTGTACGGACTTTTTTAAAGCGTCAGGGCATTTCGAAAAAATTGCTGGCAAAAATTAAATTTCAAGGTGGAAAAATCTTCGTAAATGAGACAGAACAAAACGTCTTGTTTTCTCTAAAAACCCATGATATTGTAACTGTTGTGATTCCAGATGAGGAGCCCCATGAAACGTTACTGGCAGACGAAGTACCGATCGAGATTGTTTTTGAAGATGAGCATGTCCTTGTTGTAAATAAACCAGCCGGGATCGCCTCTATTCCAGCACAATACCACCCGCGAGGAACGATGGCGAATCGAGTCAAAGCATACTACGTGAAGCAAAACTATGCCAATCAGGTTGTGCATGTCGTAACTCGATTGGATCGAGATACCTCTGGCTTGATGTTGTTTGCCAAACATGGTTTCGCCCATGCCAAACTGGATCAAGGATTGCAGAAGAAGCAATTTGTCAAAAAATATCAAGCACTTGTTTCAGGAGAAGTGGATTCCCTACAGAATCATGGGAATATTTCGATGCCGATTGGACGTGATCTGTCCTCATTGTTGAAGCGCCAGGTCATTGAAACGGGGCAAAAAGCCGAAACAGAATATTGGTTGAAAAAGCGAAATCAGACGTGTGCTTTAGTTGATATCCAGCTTCATACAGGTCGAACCCATCAAATACGAGTGCATTTTTCAGCAATCGGCTGTCCGCTTTTGGGTGACGAGCTATATGATGGTTCGCTAGATTTAGGCATTGAACGTCAGGCATTACACTGCTATTCCCTGACCTTTCCCCATCCCTTCAACAATGAACCGTTGTATTTTCAACTGCCGTTGGCTGAAGATATGGCGACAATAGCAGCCACGATTTAAATAAAAAAAATAATGCTTTTCCCAGAAATTCAGAGACAAAGAACGAAACAAAAGAGATTAGCACAATTGCCGAACAAGCAGTATAGCAGAAGGATATCCGTAACGAAAATCAAGGCAATTTTTCTTATTGGAAATTGCTACATAAAAAAGAGGTAGGTTGTCAGTTCTGCTTTTCCCAGAAATTCAGAGTTAAAGAACGAAACTAAGAAGAGTCGAACAATGACCAAACAAGCAGTATAGCAGAATGATATCCGAAACGAAAATCGAGGCAATTTTTCATAGAAAAATTGCTACATAAAAAAGAGGTAGGTTGTCAGTTCTGCTTTTCCCAGAAATTCAGAGTTAAAGAACGAAACTAAGAAGAGTCGAACAATGACCAAACAAGCAGTATAGCAGAATGATATCCGAAACGAAAATCGAGGCAATTTTTCATAGAAAAATTGCTACATAAAAAAGAGGTAGGTGAGATTGATGGATGAAAACCAAGAAGAGCTAGAAATACATTTCCAACAATTAAGGGAGGAACTGGACCAGAATGAACTGCAGTCCTTTCGTGATCATTTTCTAGAGATGCATTTCTATGATCAGGGGCAATTTTATCAATCTTTGAATCAAGAAGAGCGTCAACTGGTTTATTCCTATCTATCACCCAAAGAATTGGCCGATATGTTTGACGTCATTGAAGAAGACGATGAACATATGGATGAGTACCTGAGTGAGATGCGTCCACAGTATGCAGCGGACATGTTGTCTGAAATGTATACCGATAACGCGGTAGACTTACTGAATGAATTAGATAAAAAGCCAGTAGCGAAGTACCTGAGTCTAATGGACTCTGAGCATGCGAACGAGATTCGTGAGCTGCTGCATTACGAAGACGATACTGCTGGTTCATTGATGACCACGGAGTATGTCTCAATTGTAGCGAATCAAACGGTTCGTTCCGCCATGTATGTGTTAAAAAAAGAAGCACAAATTGCCGAGACAATCTATTATACTTATGTAGTAAATGATGAAAATCAGCTTGTAGGAGTTATTTCTCTCCGTGATCTGATCGTGAATGACGATGATACGATGGTCTCTGATGTCATGAGCGAACGGGTGATATCTGTTCACGTAGGTGATGATCAAGAGGATGTAGCGCAGACCTTCCGTGACTACGATTTTCTAGCGTTACCGGTCACAGATTATGAAGATCATTTATTAGGGATCGTTACCGTCGATGATATCATTGACGTTATCGACGATGAAGCGGCCAGCGATTACTCTGGTTTGGCCGGGGTCAATGTCGAAGAAGTGGATGAGAATCCCGTCAAAGCGGCTTCTAGGCGGTTGCCGTGGTTGATTACGCTGCTATTTTTAGGAATGACCACAGCCACCTTGATCAATCATTACGAGGCATTGGTTAGTAAGGCAAGTATTTTGGCTGTCTTTATCTCATTAATCACTGGGACAGCCGGAAATGCTGGGACCCAATCACTGGCGGTAGCTGTACGTCGATTGGCGATTTCTGATGACAATGAGAAAAATTTTGGTAAACTGGTCTTGGGTGAAATCTTGACAGGACTTGTTACAGGCTTTGTGACAGGTGTGACGATTTTCATTATTGTAGGTATTTGGAAGCATAATTTTATTTTAGGTTTTGTGATTGGAACGGCAATGATGGCAGCAATTACCGTGGCTACTTTGGCAGGTAGCTGGATTCCGATGATTATGGAAAAGCTGGGCTTTGATCCAGCCGTTGCCAGTGGGCCATTCATTACCACGCTGAGTGATTTGACAAGCGTGTTGATTTACTTTAATATTGCCAGTCTCTTTATGGAACGATTCATCGGTAGTTAAGTGTAACTGAAAAGACATATGCTGAAAGTAGTGAGAAAATTTTGAAAAAAGCTTATGCCGTTATTATTCGCAATGGATTGATTTTGCTTGTTCGACGTCAAGGGGTACCTGTGTGGGATTTACCAGGCGGGGATCTTTTGCCTGATGAGAATGAGCGAGAGGGAATTCAGCGTTTAGTTAAGGAGTTGCTGGCGTTTGACAGCAACGTTGAAGATTTGATTGGCATCTATACAAAAGAGCATTATGATGATATTACCTATGTTTATAAGGTCCAAGAAGCGGTTTCCCAAAGTAAAATGGACTCCCATGAATACGTGGCGTTCAATTTCTTTGATCTCCAGAATTTACCGTTGAACATTTTTCCTGATCGCCTTCGACAGATCAAGGACTATAAGACAGGACGATATCCCGTGCGTCTTCGCTTAAAAGAAAATAAATGGTTCTTTAAGCTAAAAACATTGATTAAAGAAAAAAGAAAATGATTCGCAGTTGTCATAAGCGAATCATTTTCTTTTTTCATTTAGGCTGGCATAGCGGCGAACAAAATAATCACAGAAAAATTCTAATGGATAGTTCCCAATTTGAACATAGTTGGTACTGGTTAAGTTTAAAACCTGATCAAAAAGGTTTGTAATCAAATTTTGTGTGTGCTGAGTGATCAGAACAGAATGGGCTGGTCGTTTACTAATTTGATTGATCAAATCGACATGGCTGGTCAGGATGGTCCCGTAGGAGGAAAGAACCAAGATCACTGTATTTTCATCCGCCTGTTGAATCGCAATTTTTTGAAGCGCCTCATTTTCTGGAACATGAGTCAATTTGTTTGAAGCGATAAAATCAACCTGCATATTTCGAGCAAGCTCTAAAGTGGTTGTATAACCGATGAGAATGACTCTTTCAGCGTCCCTTATTTTTTTAAGCAAACAATCGACGAGCCCATAATCCATATTCGTCAGGATGTCCTGTAATGCCGCACTTATTTCAGCAGCATAATTTGTCAGAAAAGTTTCTGGCTGATCCTGCAACTGCTGAAAGTCTGCTTTTTTCATTCTTAAAGAGTTATAGCTTTTCATTCGTTCGTTGGTATCAAGTGCCTCCCTTAGATGTGAAAAGGACGAAAAGCCAAAAGTTTGGCAAAAACGCGTCATCGTCGCAGGAGAAACAAAACACTGTTCGGCGATTTGCGAGATTGTTAATTTTTGAATTTCCTCTTGATGTGTAAAGAGATAGGCGATGATTTTTGAATAGGTTTTATCAGAATTGTGCCGATTTAAATAATTCAACAGCTCATAAATATTGAACATAGGATGACTCCTTTTTTTAGAGATCATTTTCATGTTTATGAAAATAAACAGCGAAAAAGAAAATGCCTTCGCAAAGGTGAAACCAGCAAGCGTTTCATCTGTGCTAGACTAATAAAGTAATGATAATTATACACTAATTGTTCAGAAGGGATGAGAAGATGAGTAAATTTCCAAAAAATTTTTTATGGGGCGGCGCAGTCGCTGCGAATCAATGGGAAGGTGCATTCTTAGAGGACGGAAAAGGCTGGTCAACAGCGGACACGGCTCTTTTTGAAGAAAATCCTGATAAAGTAAATATTTCACTGCTTCAGCCTATGACCACTGAAAAAGTTGAATTTGCCATGAAGGATACAGAAGGAATCTATCCGAAGCGTTTTGGGATTGATGCCTACCATCATTATAAAGAAGATATTGCATTGTTTGCGGAGATGGGGTTCAAAACGTTTCGATTGTCGATTTCATGGCCGCGAATTTTTCCAAACGGAGATGATCGTGAACCAAATGAAGCAGGCTTGGCTTTCTACGATTCATTATTTGACGAATGCTTAAAGTACGGAATCGAACCTTTAGTGACGATTTCTCACTATGAATTTCCTTTAGCTTTGTCATTAAAACAAAACGGGTGGGAAAGTCGCGAAACGGTGGATGCTTTTGTCCGTTATGCGAAAGTATTATTCAAGCGCTATCAAGGAAAAGTAAAATATTGGCTGACCTTTAATGAAATCAATATCATTGGCATGACTGGATATTTAAGTGGCGGCTTATTAGCAGATAAGACGGATAATATGCTGCAAGCTCAATATCAGGCAGCCCATCATCAGTTTATTGCCAGTGCACTAACAGTCAAAGCTTGTCACGAGATGCTGCCGGATGCGCAGATTGGTTGTATGCTTGCTCGTCAGGAGGCTTATCCTGAAACGTCGAATCCGTTGGATGTTATGGAGAGTGTGGAGGCGGATCATACGAATCTATTCTATTCTGACGTTCAGATTCGTGGGTATTACCCTCGTTATATGGAGAAATTCTTCCGTGATCACCAGATTGAAATCAAAAAGGAAGCCGGAGACGATGAAATTTTAAGACAAGGTGTCGTAGATTTCATGTCCTTCAGTTACTATATGAGCAGCATTGCTTCCCATGAGAAATCAGGAGAAGAAACTGCTGGAAATCTGTTAGGCTCTAAGAAAAATCCATACTTAGCAGCAAGTGATTGGGGCTGGCAAATTGATCCTGTCGGTTTGCGAATCACACTGCATAAATTGTATGATCGTTACCAAATCCCACTGTTTATTGTTGAAAACGGCTTAGGAGCGAAGGATGTTGTCACAGAGGATGGAAAAATCCATGACGATTATCGAATCGATTACTTACGTGACCACATTAACGAAATGGCGAAGGCGATTGATGAAGGCGTCGAATTAATGGGCTATACCCCTTGGGGCTGTATTGATTTGATCAGCGCCAGCACCAGTGAGATGGCGAAGCGCTATGGTTTCATTTATGTGGATCAAGATGATAAAGGCAATGGTTCATTGGACCGCTTGAGAAAAGATTCTTTCTACTGGTACAAAGAAGTTATTGCGACGAGTGGCGAGAACTTAGCGTAATCAAAAAGACCTGACACAGCTTTTTTAATTGCTGCGCCAGGTCTTTTAATTGAATAGTTATGTCTAGAATTGAACAACTTTTGTTCCATGAACTTCGCTGACGCCTAGAGCTTCAGCGATTTTTTCTGCATTTGCCGCATTGATGCTACCGCCAGGCAGGATGATAATCCGTCCAGCCGCGTAATCGACGAGCTCTTTAAGATGAGGAAGATTGTCCTCGATAGAAGTCGATAAAGGTCCGCCGTGAGTCAGGATTCTGTCAATTCCTAATTGGACAAACCAATCAATGGTCTTAAATTGTTCTTCTTTTGACAGCTCATCAAAAGCCATATGAAAAGTCGTTAATAAGCCTTCACTGTTGCCCATCAGCATTTCCAAAGCTTCCTCGTCCACTTCATTGTCTTCGGTCAAACACCCGAAAACAACACCATCTGTTCCCGCATTTTTAGCATGGATCAAATCATTTTCCATTATTTTCAATTCAATATCGTTGTAGACAAAGTTGCCGCCACGTGGACGAATCATTGTCATAACAGGAACGTGCTTTTCACCAGCGTAAGCTAGGACTTCTTCGATAACCCCCATGCTTGGCGTGGTGCCGCCTACAGCCAAGTTGTCACATAGCTCGATGCGTCCTGCACCTGCTTGGATCGCTTTGGGAATATCCGTATAATTTTCTGCGCAAAATTCTTTAATCAAGATCGAATCCTCCAATTGTGTCCTAATTTTTGAAAAATCAAGCCTAAGAGATGTCGCCTTTTTAAGCTCAGGGATCTCTCCCTATTTGTTAGACGAATCAACATCTCGCGTATAGTTTAGCACATCTCGACGATAGTAGGAATAGAAGAACTATGCTATGATAGGAGAGCAAAAAAGGAGTGGAAAGATGCTTAAAAAAATTGATCGGGGAGCATTATTTTTGGCTAAGCAGCAGGAATTGTTTCGTTGTCCAAAATGTCACCGTGAAATGATCCAACGAGAGAAGAGCTTGATTTGTGGTGAAGGCCATCGCTTTGACTTATCAAAAAAAGGCACGGTGTATTTTTTAGACCATCAGATCAAAACGGACTATGACAATGAAATGTTTGCCCCACGTGGACGAATGATTGGTTCTGGAATGTACCAGCCTGTAATTGAAAAGATTGCGGAATTAATGCAAACTGGGAATTTATTGGATGTCGGCTGCGGTGAAGGAAGTTTCCTACAGCAGATTACCCAGCGAAAGGAAAATCCAGTATCGATTGGCTTTGATATTGCTAAGGAAGGCATATATCTTGCGAGCAATCAACCGATGGAGGCTTTTTGGTGTGTCGCAGATTTGACGAATCTGCCTTTTGCGGACAATTCTTTTGATACAATCCTAAATATTTTTTCGCCTTCACACTATCGCGAATTTAAGCGAGTGATGAAGTCTGATGGCTGTGTGGTCAAAATTGTTCCTCAAGCGGACTACTTAAAGGAATTGCGAGAGGTGTACCATCCTGATGGGGAAACGTACTCCAATGAAGCAGTTATTCAGCGCTTCACAGAGGAGCTTTCGATTGCCCACCGGGAACGGGTGACCTATGAGTTTGATATACCAGAAGAAAATCGATTGGATTTACTGGAGATGTCACCGTTGGAATGGAAGGTTTCTCCAGCTGTAAAAGCGAAATTAGCGGCGAATCCTTTGAAGAAGATAACAGTAGATATCGAAATATTAAAAGGTTATGAGAGTAATCGTTTTCATTCAAATTCCTGAAAATAGAAGGTTGCATTTGTGACTTCGTGATGTTATAGTACTAACAAGTTGTTTTTCATTGGTTTTTATCAGGTTCCTGTTCTGATAAAAGTTAGTGAAAAGTGCTTCACTAACGTAGCGACTCGCCGTGCTAGACACCGAGTTGGTACGTTTTTTTTTATGCGAATTCCTGAACATGCTTCTTGTGTTTGTGAATTAGACAGATTTGTGTAGATAAAACAATGAAGGAGCTATCATAGAATAGCTTTGTGAAAATAAAGACTGAAATAAGAACGAGGGAAATCAACATGACAAACCATATTGTACTATTTGAACCGCAGATTCCAGCGAATACAGGGAACATTGCACGAACTTGTGCGGCGACCAATTCACCCTTGCACCTGATTGAACCGTTGGGGTTTTCAACAGATGATAAGCATTTAAAGCGTGCAGGTCTTGATTACTGGAATGATGTAAATATTACTTATCACGAAAATCTAGCAGCATTTCTAGAGTACTTAGGCGATCAGCAGCTGCATTTGATCACAAAGTTTGCGAATGCGACGTATTCAGAAATCGATTATACAGACGACGCAGATCATTTCTTTATGTTTGGGAAAGAAACTACGGGGCTGCCAGAAGAGTTTATGCGAGAAAATGAAGAAAAATGTTTGCGCATCCCTATGAATGATGAACATGTTCGTTCATTGAATCTTTCAAATACGGTGGCTTTAGTTGTATACGAAGCGTTACGTCAGCAAAGCTTTCCAAATTTAGAATTGACGCATCATTATGAAAACGATAAGTTAGACTAGAGATTAGACGCGGAAAGGGATTTTTATGAAACTGTATTTTACTCGTCATGGAAAAACACAATGGAATCAAGAGAAACGTTTCCAGGGAATGATGGGAGATTCTCCATTATTACCTGAAAGTAAAGAAGCAATCAAAATGCTTGGAAAAGAATTGAAGGATGTCCCCTTTGAAAAGATTTATACGAGTACATTGAAGCGGGCATACCTAACCGCAGAAGGGATCAATAATCAGCTAACGCAGCCAACGGAAATCGTTCGTTCAGAGGATTTAAGAGAGCTTGGCTTAGGAAAATTGGAAGGACAGCTGATTCCTGTGATTGAGGAACGTTACCCTAAAGATATGGTCAACCTGCGTCATCACTTGGACTTGTATGATCCAGCTCCCTTTGACGGAGAGAAAATTGAAGATATGCTAAATCGCATCAATCATTTAGTCGAACAAGCAGTCGCAGAAGCAGAAGAGGGACCGCTTCTTTTTGTCGGTCACGGAGCGGCATTAACCGCGGCTATCCAAGCATTGATGGGAAAGCCTTTAAGTCAATTAAGAGAGATGGGCGGCCTCTTTAATAATAGCCTGACAATTTTAGAAGCAGCGAGCAGTAAACCACCGTATGAATTGATCCAATGGAATGACGTCAGCTTTTTAGAAGGCACCGGAGCCAAACCAGATTCACTATTATAATAGGAAGTAGAAGGGAGGAGCGAAATGTCGGAAGAACAGCTATACATTGTGGGAACACTAAAAGCGATCTTTTTCCAAAATCCTAGTAATTTTTATAAGGTGTTGCTGATTAAAGTCAGTGAAACCAATAGTGACTATCTTGAACAAGAGATCGTTGTTACGGGAAGTTTTGGTGATGTGCAAGAAGATGAAGACTATCGCTTCTTCGGACATTTTGTTGATCATCCTCGTTACGGAAAACAATTTTTAGTAGAAAGCTATGAACAGGCGCATCCTACTTCTGCCAACGGTTTGATTAATTACCTTTCCAGCGAAAAATTTCCTGGGATCGGAAAGATAACCGCTGAGAAAATCATCGAGGTTTTAGGAGAAGAGGCCATTGATCAGATTATGGAGAATCCGTCAGTATTAGCAAAGGTTCCTAATCTCAATGCGAAGAAGCAGAAGGTGATCGTAGACACGATTCGTCAAAATCATGGAATGGAACAAATCATCGTCGGCTTGAGCCGCTATGGCTTCGGCAGTCATCTTTCCTTTGCGATTTTTCAGACCTATCGAAACGAGGCTCTGGAGATCATTGCCGAAAATCCTTATCAGCTTGTTGAAGATATCGAAGGCATCGGCTTTAAAAAGGCAGATAGTCTTGCTGAGCAGTTAGGGATAGCTGCGGATAGTCCGCAACGTATTCGCGCAGCGATTTTTCATCAGGTCAATGAAGATGCCAATCAAAGCGGGGATACATATGTCGAGGCGCAGCAATTACTGACTGAAGTTCTGCAGCTTCTAGAAACGACCCGTCCAGTGGAGATAGCGCCAGATCAAATTGCTACGATGATTATCCAATTGGTTGAGGAGGAAAAGATTCAGCAGGAAGCCACCAAAATATATGAGAATACCTTGTTTTATAGTGAATGGGGCATTGCTTCTTCAATTGAGCGACTGTTAGCTCGTAAAAAAGAAATCAATTATCCTCAAGCGACCATTGATAAAAAGCTGCGTTTGATTGAGAAACAGCTAAAGATCACTTATGGCGACTCACAGGATCAAGCGATTAAAGAAGCGATTCGCTCCCCGTTGTTTATCCTAACAGGGGGACCCGGAACAGGGAAAACAACGGTAATTAACGGGATCGTTAAGCTGTTCGCTGAATTAAATGATTTGTCTTTGGACCCAAAAGATTATACGAACGCAGTTTTTCCAATTCTTTTGGCGGCACCGACAGGTCGTGCAGCGAAACGTATGAATGAAACAACTGGTCTGCCAGCAAGTACGATCCATCGTTTATTGGGCTTGAATGCCAATGATGATACGCCAGATATTGATGCCAAAGAACTTGATGGCGGCTTGTTGATAGTGGATGAAATGTCAATGGTAGATACATGGTTGGCAAATACGCTGTTAAAGGCAATCCCTGATAACATGCAGGTGATTTTGGTGGGAGATAAGGACCAATTACCATCTGTTGGTCCGGGACAAGTTTTCCATGATTTGCTGCAAATTGCAGACATTCCAAAAATGGAATTGACGGATATTTATCGTCAAGGAGACGGTTCCTCAATTATTCCACTAGCTCACGAGATCAAAGATGGCAAGCTGCCGCAGGATTTTAGAAAAAACCAACAGGACCGCTCTTTTATTGCTTGCCATGCGTTTCAAATGGAAGAAGTTGTTAAACAGGTGGTTGAACGAGCGAAGAAAAAAGGATTCACGGCCCAAGATGTTCAAGTTTTAGCGCCAATGTATCGTGGTCCTGCTGGGATTGATGCGATCAATAAGATGATGCAGGAGATTTTCAATCCCAATGATGGACGGAAAAAAGAGGTTCAATGGAACGATGTAGTTTATCGGATTGGTGACAAGGTTCTGCAGTTAGTCAACAATCCAGAGCTCAACGTCTTCAATGGTGACATGGGAATCATAGTTGGAATTATTCCTGCGAAAGAATCGGATGATAAAGTAGATGAACTGGTAATCCAGTTTGACAGTAATGAAGTTAGCTATAAGCGTACAGAATGGAACAAGATCAAACTTTCCTACTGCTGTTCGATTCATAAGGCGCAAGGTAGCGAATTTAAAATGGTGCTGTTGCCCATGGTAAAACAATATTCTCGAATGCTGCAACGAAACTTACTTTATACCGCAGTGACACGCAGCAAGGATTTGTTGATCTTGTTAGGGGAAGAAGAGGCTTTTCAAGCCTGTGTCAACCGAGAGTCCGCCGTGCGAAAAACCACTCTGATCGAACGGATCATGAAGGGTGAGGACGTAGCACCAGTACAGCCTAAGGTAGAGCCTTTTGAAGCTGTAGAGGAAAAACAAAAAGCAGCGAAGAATGAACCAGCTACATTAACACCAAAATTAATTGCTGCCCAAACCATCGACCCGATGATCGGGATGGAGGGTGTTACACCAGCAATGTTTATGTAAGCAAAAAAGGACTGAAAAAATAAAGGCTCTTTGTCAAATAGGACTGATAGAGTGAGATAAGAACATCTAAGGTAGGATTCCTTTTCTACTTTAGATGTTTTTTTGATTCATAGGTAATCAGATTATTTAGT